>CEPI01002552.1_pt1 | contig 236571 bp, 227 predicted proteins | sample 530491 | NCBI WGS metagenome assembly CEPI01 (sample SAMEA2620210, study PRJEB7988) | marine metagenome | isolation source: saline water (ENVO:00002010), including | reverse complement strand
CCAATTGTCTTTATTGAAAAGTGTCAACCTTATTTAGGACGGGTCACCCATATAAAAAAGGGCTGTCATAACAGCCCTTTTTTTGTTTCTGCACTTTACCAGATTAACTGGCTTTAGCACGCTGATAGTGTTCCAGCTCATTAAAGTTCAGATAACGGTATATCTCTTTTGCCATTGGCTGAATGCCGGCAACTTTTTCAAGATACTCTGCAACCGTTGGGATTCTTCCGAGACTGGCAACCACTGCCGCCAGTTCAGCTGAGGATAAATACACATCAGCACCATTACCCAGTCGGTTCGGGAAGTTTCTGGTTGAAGTTGACACTACAGTGGCATTATCAGCAACACGCGCCTGATTCCCCATACACAATGAACAACCCGGTGTTTCAGTACGAGCACCCACCCGGCCGAAAATGCTGTAAATCCCCTCTTCGGTCAGTTGATGCTGATCCATTTTGGTCGGTGGAGCGACCCATAGTTTGACCGGTAAATTACCCATTTTTTCCAGTACTTTTCCAGCCGCACGGTAATGACCGATATTGGTCATGCAGGAACCGATAAACACTTCATCAATGTTGGCTCCCGCCACTTCAGATAACGGTTTGATATCATCCGGATCATTCGGGCAAGCCAGTAATGGTTCTTTAATGTCATTTAAATCAATCTCGATAACTGCCGCATATTCCGCATCAGCATCCGGTTCAAGCAGCTGAGGATCAGCCAGCCAGACTTTCATGGCATCAATCCGACGTTGCAGGGTTCTGGCATCTTCATAACCTTCGGCAATCATCCATTCCATTAAAGAAATATTGGAAGTTAAAAACTCGATGATCGGTTCTTTATTCAATCTTACGGTACAACCGTTGGCACTACGTTCAGCAGAGGCATCTGATAACTCAAACGCCTGCTCAACTTTCAAATCCGGTAGGCCTTCAATTTCCAGTACTCGGCCATTAAAGATATTTTTCTTACCTTTCTTCTCAACCGTCAGCAAACCTTCCTGAATCGCTGCATAAGGAATGGCATTAACCAGGTCACGTAAGGTAATTCCCGGTTGCATTTCACCTTTAAAACGTACCAAAACGGATTCCGGCATATCTAAGGGCATAACACCCAGTGCTGCAGCAAATGCCACCAAACCTGAACCAGCCGGAAAACTGATACCGATCGGGAAACGGGTGTGTGAGTCACCACCGGTGCCGACGGTATCAGGCAAAATCATCCGGTTTAACCAAGAATGTATAACGCCATCACCGGGACGCAGTGAAACGCCGCCACGGGTACTGATAAACTCTGGTAATTCGTGTTGCAGTTTTATATCCACCGGTTTTGGATAAGCTGCGGTATGACAGAAAGACTGCATCACCAAATCAGACGAAAATCCAAGACAGGCTAATTCTTTCAACTCATCACGGGTCATGGCACCCGTTGTATCCTGGGAGCCAACAGTGGTGACTTTGGGTTCACAGTAAGCACCGGGACGCACACCTTCCACACCACAGGCAACACCAACCATCTTCTGCGCCAGTGTAAAACCTTTGTCACTGTGGACAGGTTCAACGGGACGTTTGAAGACCTCTGAGGGAGGCATTCCCAATGTTTCGCGGGCTTTATCGGTTAAACCACGACCAATAATCAAAGGAATACGACCACCGGCACGCACTTCATCAGCAATAGTGGTCGGCCGTAAAGTGAACTCAGAAATCACGTCACCGGCTTCATTATAAATTTTGCCTTCATAAGGTTTGATGGTAATGACATCCCCCATCTCTAACTTATCGACATTACATTCGATCGGCAAAGCACCCGAATCTTCTGCCGTGTTAAAGAATATTGGCGCAATATTATTTCCTAAAATGACACCACCCTGACGTTTATTAGGCACAAATGGTACATCGTGGCCCATATGCCAGAGCACAGAATTAATGGCAGATTTACGTGATGAACCCGTTCCGACGACATCGCCGACATAAGCCAGTGGATAGCCTTTTTCTTTCAGAGTAATAATGTTCTCTAATGCGCCGGGCATTTTGCTGACCAGCATGGCTTTGGCATGCAAGGGAATATCCGGACGACTCCATGCCTCAGTCGCAGGTGATAAATCATCGGTGTTAGTTTCACCCGGAACCTTAAATACAGTGAGGGTTATCGATTCGGGGAGAATGGGTTTGGAAAGAAACCATTCGGCCTCAGCCCAGGATTGCAGAATGCGTTTTGCATATGAATTGGTTTCTGCCTTTTCCACAACATCATGGTAAGCGTCATAGACCATGACAATTTTGGATAAGGCTAACTGCGCCGCCTCCGCAGTTTCATCTAAATCCAGCAATTCGATTAACGGCTGAATGTTATAGCCGCCCATCATTGTGCCAAGCAATTCAGTGGCATGAACCGGTGTTATCAAATCACATTGGGCTTCCTGCTTGGCAATAGCGGCTAAAAAACCTGCTTTTACGTAGGCCGATTTGTCTACACCCGGTGGAACGCGGTGAATTAACAACTCAAGTAATACTTCTCTATCACTGTTTTGAGGTTGTTTAAGCCCTTCAATAATGTCAGACACCTGTTTTGCATCCAACGGTAAAGGCGGTAAACCCTCAGCAGCACGCTCTTCAACATGTTTTTGATATTCTTGCAGCACGAAAACGCTCCGAAGTTGAAACTAAGATGGGCGCTATTTTAACGCAAATTCACAAATCAAACTGAATCAAATCCAGAAACAGGGCCGAGTTCTGCTATAATTTCGGCCAATTTTCAGCTTATTTTTAATGGAGTTTTCATGGAATTAACTGCTCTTACTGCCATCTCACCGGTTGATGGCCGTTATGCCGATAAAACAAAGGCTTTGCGCCCCTATTTCAGTGAGTATGGTTTGCTGCGCGCCCGTGTTGAGGTCGAGTGCCGTTGGTTACATTTACTCGGCGCCAATGCTGATATTCATGAAGTCCCTAAATTAAGCGAAACAGCTGAACAATTTCTTAACGATTTAATGACTAACTTTTCGGTTGAGGATGCTGCTGAAATCAAGGCGATCGAGCGGGAAACCAACCATGATGTCAAAGCCGTTGAATACTTTATCAAACGTAAATTCAAACACAATGCCGAACTGGATGCCGTAAATGAGTTTGTGCATTTTGCCTGTACTTCAGAGGATATCAATAATACGGCCTATGGCATTATGCTTAAAAACGCCCGAGAACAGGTTATCCTGCCGGAAATGGACACGTTGATTGGCGCACTGAAGAAACTGGCTCTGGAGCAGGCTGAAACACCGATGATGTCACGTACTCATGGTCAACCGGCCTCTCCGACAACTCTGGGTAAAGAATTAGCGAATGTAGTAAAACGCCTGGAGCTGCAGCGTACCCATGTCGCTGCCGTATTGTTATACGGAAAAATGAACGGTGCGGTTGGTAACTACAATGCCCACTATGCGGCTTATCCAAATGTTGACTGGCCCATGATGGCGAATGCATTTGTCACTGGACTGGGACTGCGCTGGAACAAATACACCACTCAGATTGAACCGCATGATTATGTCGCCGAACTTTTCCAGGCGATGATTCGTTTTAATACCGTTTTAATTGATTTTTGCCGCGACGTATGGAGCTATATATCAATCGGCTATTTCAAACAACGAACCGTAAAAGGTGAAATTGGTTCTTCGACCATGCCGCATAAGGTTAATCCGATTGATTTTGAGAATGCTGAAGGCAACCTGGGTATAGCCAATGCAACCTTTGATCATATGGCCATGAAACTGCCTGTTTCACGCTGGCAGCGTGATCTGACGGATTCAACCGTTTTACGGAATATCGGTGTGGGTTTTGCCCACTCCTTGCTGGCTTACAGCTCGGCACTTAAAGGTATCAGCAAACTGGAAGCCGCCCCGGAAGTGATGGCAGCGGATTTGGATGCTAACTGGGAATTGCTGGCGGAACCAATTCAAACCGTTATGCGTCGATATGGCATTGAGAATCCTTATGAAAAACTCAAGGAATTAACCCGTGGACAGCGAGTTAATAAACAAATAATGCATGATTTTATCGATACACTTGAGTTACCAGATGCTGTGAAGTTTGCATTGAAAGACATGTCACCAGCGAGCTACATCGGTAATGCCATTGAACAGGCGAAAAACTGCTAAATGACTGAGCATTCCACTAATGACCATTCCAATCAAATCATCGTGTTTGATGGTAAACATGAGGCAGCTGCTGCTGCCCTCACATTGGTGGAATCGGCTCAACGGGAAATCTGTTTTTTGGGTAGTAATCTGGAAGCAGTATTACTTGATCAGCCAGCTGTAATCGAAGTCATCAAAAAACTTTGTATTAAAAGTGCACGCACCCGAATCCGCTTTTTAGTGGATGAAACGCAGAGCAGTATGACGAATTCTCATCGACTGTTGCCACTTATTTCCAGGCTGACCAGTTCGATCAGTCTGAATATCCTGTCAGAGAAGCACCAGCGTCCCAAAAATATCGTCATACTGGTGGATGATTCCAGCTATTTACGTTGTCTTAATAATCAACGTTATCTGGGACAGGCAAATTTGCACGATCCCCTGACGGTACGTGAACTCAAACAACAGTTTGAGGAATACTGGGATCACAGCACTGCCGATGTGACCACAAGGCGATTACACTTATGAAAATGTTCTGGTCGATATGTTTTATCTGTCTGGCATTGCCGGCTTTTGCCGATCAGATCAGAACGATTCAGCTGCAGCATCGTCTTGCAGCAGAAATATTACCGATGATTGAACCCATGATAGATAATTACACCACTATTAATGGGCACGATAATCTGTTGATTATAAAAAGTTCGTCACAGAGTTTTAATGAGATTGAACAACTGGTCAAGCAGCTGGATAGCAGAGTGCAAAGTCTGACTGTCACGGTGTTGCGAACCCAGCAACAAATTAACGATGAACGTTTTTCCAATGATCAGTTAAATATTGATTTAGAAAATCCTAAGAATTCATCGCTAGAGATAAATCGCTGGTCAACCAAAAACAGTCGTGAACGGGATCAGCAATATCAGGCGCGTGGTATTGCCGGACAGCCTATCGATATTCAAATGGGTCGTGCTGTTGCCGATAATCAGCAACAACTTATTTTTTATCCGCATGGTGGAATCGCTGTGCAGGAGTCGACTCAGTATATTCAGCTGGATAACGGCTTTCAGGCAAGAGTCAATATTCTCGGCAATCAACAAGCCCGGGTCGATATTTTCCCGTTGTTCTCTGAAATGCAACGTAATGGTGATATCACCTCAACCAGTCTGTTAACCACAGTAAATGGTCCGGTCAATCAATGGATATTGATCGGCCAGATTGGTGAACAGCAACGTCAGCAACAAAATGCAAAAACCTATCGCAGTCATCAAGATGAACAACAATGGCTGTATCTTAAAATCGAACTTAACTGAGTACTTTTCCGAAAAAATGGATATAAAAGAAGCGATTCAAACTCGTCGCTCGGTCAAACATTATGACCCGGCACATCAAATGACCGAAGCAGAAATAAACGAATTGATGGAACATGCCATCCTGTCACCCACTGCGTTTAATATTCAGCACTGGCGGTTTGTCCATGTACAGGACGCTGAAAAACGCCAACAGATTCTGGAAGCCGCCTGGGGACAGGCGCAGGTTGTAGACGCCTCTATGTTACTGGTGCTATGTGCCGATTTGAATGCATGGGAAAAACAACCTGAACGCTATTGGCAGCATGCGCCTGAAGCCGCACAGAAAGCCATTTTGCCTGCCATTGAGAATTACTACACCAATCATCATCAGGGCCAACGTGATGAATGCGTGCGTTCAGCCAGCATCGCGGCAATGAATATCATGTTAATGGCAAAGGGTATGGGTTATGACACTTGCCCGATGGATGGTTTTGATTTTGATAAAGTAGCCCGCATCATCAATCTGCCTCACGACCACATTATTGTGATGATGATTACGGTGGGCAAGAAACTGGAAGATGCACGCCCCCGAGCAGGACAATTACCGCTCGAGGAAGTGTTTTTTACCGATAGTTTTTAATCAGATCAGATAACCGGCGGGGGCGCATCACACACATTATTGCGCCCGCTTCGTTTAGCCAGATACACCGCACGATCGACCCGTTGCAGAAAGCTGTCGACGCCCTCGCCGCGTACATAACGAGCCACCCCGAATGACATAGTTATCATCCCCAGTGGTTCATGGGTATCTTTTCGCTGAATACGTTTACTGGCAAGATCCTGACGTATCGTTTCAGCAAGGTTACGGGCATTTTGCATACTGGTATTTGGCAAAATAACAGCAAATTCCTCACCGCCATATCGCGCAACCAAATCACGCCCTTTCAAAGATTTCTTCATTAATTCAGCAATTACTCTTAACACTTGATCACCCACCAACTGACCATGTTTTTCGTTAATAACGCTGAACATGTCCACGTCAGTAAAAATGACAGAAACATCCATGCCATTCTGATCCGCATCCAGAGTCATTTTATTGATGAGCTCGTCGAAGTGCTTACGATTGGCTAAACCAGTCAAACTGTCGGTTATCGCTTCTCGTCGGGAATCACTTAATTCTTTCTTCAATGCAGCAACTTCGGTCATTGCACCGTTTAACTGCTCATTGAGTAATTCACCTGAAGAAACAGCCAACCGGGTTTCAATCAGTACTTCTTCGATAAGTGTATGTAGTTGCTGCCGGTTTAAATCCGGTTGCAGGCGACTCAGCATGCTTTGTAAATGACTGTTGCTACGATCTGTAGTGGTCACACCTGTGTAGACGTAATTCAACACCTGTTTAAGTAAACGCGCCAGCTCCTGGCGCATTTCAAACATCGCAGCACGATCCTTATCGTCATCAAAAAACTGCTCGTATAACAAATGGCTTTGTTGAGCAGTCAGTTTTCCTGTCATGCCGATTTCGTTATCTACAGCTTCGGTCAAAGCGAGATTGGTACCGGAAACATACTCAAACCATAGCGCATAATTTGCCGGCGTCGGAGCAATGTCAAATTGTTTCATTTTAGAGAGCGCTAATCGCATCCATTCTGCTGTTCGCTCATCATGCTCGCTGTATTTCATAATTACTCCGGCAAAGTCCGCATGCCTATTTTTTCTTCTTCCCTGCTATTTTCAATCGTAGCGCATTCAGTTTAATAAACCCTTCTGCATCTTTCTGATCATAGGCACCTGCATCATCTTCAAATGTAGCAATTGATTCATCAAACAGACTGTCTGTAGCAGATTGTCTACCCACTACTATTACATTCCCTTTATACAATTTGATTCTGACATCACCGTTCACGTTAGTCTGTGATGCATCTATCATTGTCTGCATCATCAGACGTTCCGGAGCCCACCAGTAACCGTTATAAATCATACTGGCATAACGAGGCATCAATTCATCCTTCAAGTGAGCAACTTCACGATCCAACGTCAGTGATTCGATGGCACGATGCGCTTTTAACATGACTGTGCCGGCAGGGGTTTCATAGCAACCGCGGGATTTCATACCGACATAACGATTTTCAACAATATCTAATCGTCCAACACCGTTTTCACCAGCAACCTTATTCAGATACGTCATCACTTGTGCAGGCGTCATACGCTCACCATTAATGGCAACGATGTCGCCTTTTTCATAGCTGAGTTCCAGATAAGTCGGTTTATCCGGTGCATTTTCAGGCGAAACAGACCAGCGCCACATGCTTTCTTCCGCTTCAGCCCATGGATCCTCAAGAATGCCGCCTTCATAGGAGATATGCAGCAAGTTGGCATCCATTGAGTAAGGTGATTTTTTACCTTGTTTCATTTCCACTGGAATACCATGCTTTTCGGCATAATCCAGCAGTTTTTGACGCGATAACAAATCCCATTCACGCCAAGGGGCGATGACTTTAATGTTTGGATTCAGGCCATAGGCACCCAATTCAAAACGTACCTGATCATTGCCTTTACCTGTGGCGCCGTGCGAGACCGCTTCGGCACCCGTTTGTGCCGCAATTTCAACCAGCCGTTTAGCAATTAACGGCCGGGCAATCGAAGTACCTAACAGGTATTCACCCTCATATATGGCATTGGCACGGAACATCGGGAACACATAATCACGGGCAAATTCTTCACGCAAATCTTCAATATAAATTTCTTTGATGCCCAGAGATTGCGCCTTGGCGCGCGCCGGCTCGACTTCTTCACCTTGACCAAGATCGGCTGTAAAGGTCACCACTTCACATTGATATTTATCCTGCAGCCATTTAAGAATAACGGAAGTATCCAGACCACCTGAATAGGCTAGAACGACTTTTTTGATGTCAGACATAAGTGGGGAAATCCTGTATCGAAGAATGTAAAAAAGAATGCGTTATTGTATCAAAATCCACGTAAAGCAAGCACTTCTCTTGCCGCCTGACGTTTATCTCCTTTGCAGCTGATAGTCCGCGGAGCATCAAGAAATTTCAATGTAAAGCCAAGTTCACGGTAGAGTTTTTTAATGTTATCTGTAGCCTGATTGGACAGCACTACAGGCCCATTGTGATTGGCCAGCCATTCGGCTAACCGAACTTGATCATCCCAGTCAAAACCCTGCTGGGAATATTGTCGAAAAGGTACATCGTAAGGTGGATCAGCATAAATGAAATCATTTGGCTTGATGTCGATCTGAGCAAAATCCGTATTGCTGAACTCCCATTTATTCAGCACCGATTGGTAAGATGCAAAGTCGCTGACATAATTAATCGTTTTATAACGTCCAAAAGGTACGTTATAACCGCCGCTTTTATTAAAACGGCATAAACCGTTATAACCAGTGCGATTCAGATAATAAAACAACTGAGCACGTTCGGCATCGGTATGTGCTGCAATATCATTGAACTGTTTACGGTACTGGTAATAAAGCTGCTCATCATTTGCCAGTGGTAAATCGATTGTCAAACCTTGCTGCAATTGTTGATAAAAATTGATCAGCGCCGGATTTAAATCATTCAGTAATGCCTTATCAGGATTTAGCCCTAACGCCACAGACAAGCCACCACAAAACGGTTCTACCAGACGATAATCAGGAAACTGTTTCCACAAATCGCGTAATCTGGGAATTAACCAGCGTTTACCACCAGCCCATTTCAATGGCGGTTTAAGCAAAGAAGCTTCTCTGGTCATAGCTGAATTGTCACCGATCGATTCCGCTGCATGAAAAGCAGTTCATTACTGATTGCTGAGTTGAGATTATCTATCCGTTCGGAAGCTGAATCGGCACCGAACGGATAGTCTGATATTACTTGGAATGCAATGTTTTGCGTGGCGGCATCAGATCGGTAATATTGCCCTCTGCCATTTCCGCTGCAAACGCAAAAGTCTCTGACAAAGTAGGATGCGGATGAATGCTCAAGCCAATATCTTCTGCATCAGCGCCCATTTCAAGCGCCAATACCGCCTCGGCGATTAACTCACCGGCATTTGGTCCAACAATACCGGCACCAAGTAAACGACCAGTTTCTTTGTCAAACAAGGCTTTGGTGAGTCCTTCATCACGATCCACGCTCAAGCTACGGCCACTGGCTGCCCAAGGAAACGCACCTTTAACATACTCGATGCCCTGCTTTTTAGCGTCATCTTCACTCAATCCCATCCAGGCAACTTCCGGATCGGTATAAGCCACAGAAGGAATCGTCATGGGATCAAAAGCCACTTTTTTACCGGCGATATGCTCTGCTGCCACTTTGCCTTCATGCGTCGCTTTATGCGCCAGCATAGGTTGGCCGACAATGTCACCAATTGCATAGATATGCGGCACATTGGTCTGCATCTGCTGATTGACTTCAATAAAGCCATAATCATCGACGTTCACACCAGCAGCTTCTGCATTAATCAATTTACCGTTGGGTGAACGGCCTACTGCCACCAGAATTTTGTCATACGTTTGCGGTTCCGGTGCTTTGTCACCTTCAAACGTGACTTTCAAGCCGGATTTAAGCGCATCAATTTTGCTGACTTTGGTTTTCAGATAAATCGCTTTGTACTGTTTCTGAATATGGTTATGCAACGGTTTGACCAGATCCTTATCCGCGCCGGGAATCAGACTGTCCTGTAATTCGACAACACTGATTTCAGAACCCAGAGCGTTGTATACCGTTGCCATTTCCAGACCGATAATACCGCCACCAATCACCAGCAGTTTTTTGGGAATATCTTCCAATTCCAATGCATCGGTGGAATCCATCATCCGTGGATCATCATTGGGGAAGACAGGAATTTTCGTTACACGTGAGCCCGCAGCAATAATACAATTTTCAAAACTGATGGTTTTATCGCCACCTTCTGTCTTGACCTGCATTAAATTGGTACTGGAGAACTGTGCTTCACCATGTACCACAGTCACTTTACGTTGCTTGGCCAACGCTGATAATCCACCAGTCAGCTTGGAAACAATTCCGTCTTTCCAATCTGCGACTTTGCGAATATCAATTTTCGGCGCACCAAAGGTCACACCATTATCAGCGATATGTCTCGCTTCATTAATAACGTGAGCGGTATGCAATAGAGCTTTTGAAGGAATACAACCAACATTCAGACACACACCGCCAATACGTTGATGACGTTCAATCAATATCACCTGCTTGCCTAAGTCTGCTGCACGAAATGCCGCGGTATAACCGCCAGGACCAGAGCCCAGTACAACGACTTCGGCATGCATATCGGCATCGGTTGGGATGTCCTTTTTAGCAACCGGTGCTGCATTGGATTTTTCAGCAGGTTTTTCTGTTTCCGTGTCAGCAGGTTTAGCAGCTTCAGTTTTCGTTTCTGCCGCTTTATCTTCTGCGGCGGAATCTGCTTCGGTTTCCAGCGTCAGAATCACATCACCCTGAGCAACTTTATCACCCACTTTGACTTTCAATGACTTGATGACACCAGCATCAGAGCTAGGGATTTCCATTGCGGCTTTATCAGATTCCAGCGTGATAATGTCTTGATTCGCGGTGACTGACTCTCCTTCTGAAACCAGGATTTCAATAATTTCAACCGCATCAAAATCGCCGATATCCGGAACTTTGACTTCAATCAAACTCATAACAAGACCTTTCTGATATCCGATAACATCTGATTCAACATCACAGTGAATCGAGCACCTGCCGCACCATCAATCACCCGATGGTCGTATGAAATAGACAGTGGCAACATCAAACGAGGTTCAAACTCCTTGCCATTCCACACCGGTTTCATCTGGTGGCGACTCACCCCCAGAATAGCGACTTCAGGTGCATTGACAATCGGGGTAAAGAATTGACCGCCAATACCTCCCAGACTGGAAATAGAAAAGGTCCCACCCTGTAAATCTTTCGCTGTTAAGGTTCCTTCACGCGCACGGACACTGATTTCACCCAGTTCACCGGCCAGTTCCAGGAAGCCTTTTTTATCGACATCCCGAATAACCGGAACCATCAAACCATTGGGTGTATCTACTGCTACACCGATGTTGTAATACTTTTTGTAAATCAGGCTTTGTTTATCTTCGCTTAACGAGGCGTTAAATTCCGGATACTGTCGCAGGCAGGCGACAACTGCTTTCATAATGAACACCAACGGCGTCAGACTGACACCCTTCTTGGCAGCCATTTCTTTATTTTCCTGACGGAATTCTTCCAGCTCAGTGATATCGGCTTCATCAAATTGCGTTACATGTGGAATATTCAACCAGCAAGCATGCAGATGTTTGCCGGAAATTTTCTTGATGCGTGACAGTTCTTTGCTTTCAATTTCACCGAACTGTTCAAAGTTGACTACAGGAACAGATGGGATTCCGGCACCGTCGGCTGCTTTTGGTGCTGGTGCATTCATGACCTGTTTAACAAAGTTTTGGACATCTTCTTTGGTAATACGGCCTTTTTGTCCACTACCGACAACCGCAGCCAAAGGCACACCTAATTCACGAGCAAACTGCCGTACTGAAGGTGATGCATGTGAAGGTTTTTTAGCTGAACCGGTATCCGGTGCATAAGGCAATGTTTCAGTTCTTTCTGGCTCAGGATTCGCTACTGTAGGTGTCGGTGCCGGTTTACTCTCAGCCGCAGCAGGTTTTTCTTTCTCTGCTGGTTTACTTTCTGCTGCTTTTTCAGCCGGCTTTTCGTTTTCTTCAGCGCCGGCATCAGAAGATTCAATCAAGGCAATAACTGAACCTTCACTGACCTTATCACCGACTTTGACTTTCATTTCCTTGATTGTACCGCTTAGCGATGATGGAATTTCCATCATCGCTTTATCGGATTCAATGGTGATCACTTCCTGATCAGCATTGATTGAATCACCTTCAGCAACTAATACTTCAATGATTTCAACGCTATCAAAATCACCAATGTCCGGGACTTTTAATTCGATTAAATCTGCCATGTTTTAAACCTTAACTGGATTCGTTGCGTCAGCATCAATTTTGTACTGCTTAATAGCTTTTGCAACCACATCGTATTTAACAGCACCTTCATCAGCCAATGCACTGAGGGTGGCGACAACCACGTGATATCGATCCACTTCGAAGAAGCTGCGCAATCTTTCACGGGTATCACTGCGACCAAAGCCATCGGTACCCAGTACAACATAACGCTGTTTGATCCAGGGACGTAATTGCTCGGCATACAGACGCATGTAATCTGTGGAAGCCACTACAACGCCCTCCTGGTCATCCAGGCATTGTGAAATATAGCTGGTTTTTTTCTCAGCAGTTGGATGCAGACGGTTATAACGATCCACATCCATACCATCCCGAACCAGTTCATTCACACTGGTCGCACTCCACACATTGGCAGAAACATTCCAGTCTTTTTCCAGCATTTCAGCAGCTGCTTCCACTTCACGGAGAATAGTGCCGCTACCGAGAAGCTGCGCTTTAATCTTGTGTTTGCCACCTGATTTAAGCTTATAGAGACCTTTGATAATGCCCTCTTCCACACCTTTTGGCATAGCAGGATGGGTATAGTTTTCATTCATCGCGGTGATGTAATAAAACACGCCTTCCTGTTGTTCATACATTCGGCGCATGCCTTCATGTACGATGATAGCCATTTCATAAGCATAGGTCGGATCATAGCTGATGCAGTTAGGAATGGTGTTTGCCAGAATCAGACTGTGTCCATCCTGATGCTGCAAACCTTCACCGTTCAGTGTTGTACGGCCTGCAGTACCACCGATCAGGAAACCTTTGGCCTGGATATCACCGGCCAACCAGCACAAATCACCTACACGCTGGAAACCAAACATCGAGTAATAGATATAGAACGGCACCATATTAACGTTGTAGTTTGAATACGCCGTGGCCGCAGAAACCCACTCGGACATTGAACCGGCTTCGTTAATACCTTCCTCCAGGATCTGGCCTTTGGTATCTTCGCGATACCACATGACTTTTCCGGAATCTTCGGGTTCGTACATCTGGCCGGAAGATGAATAAATACCGATAGAACGGAACAGACCTTCCATACCAAAGGTACGCGCTTCATCCGGCACGATTGGTACGATGTTTTTGCCGATTTTCTTATCACGAATTAATGCGGTAATTATTCGTACAAAGGCCATCGTAGTAGATAACTCACGATCCCCACTGTCTTTTAGTACTGCATCAAAAATGCTTAATGGCGGAAGTTCCAGTGCCGGAGCACTATGGCTGCGTTTAGGAATAAACCCACCCAGCTCTTTTCGACGTTCCAGCAGATATTTTTTCTCTTCACTGTCGTCATCCAGTTTGATGTATGGAATCTCTTCGATTTCATCATCTGGAATGGGGATATTGAAACGGTCACGGAAGCGTTTCATGTGCTCCAGTTCCATTTTCTTCTGCTGGTGAGTCGTGTTCTGACCTTCACCCGCCTGACCCAGTCCATACCCTTTAACGGTTTTCGCCAGGATAACAGTGGGTTGCCCCTGATGGTCCACTGCACGTTTATAAGCGGCATAAATCTTACGAGGATCGTGGCCGCCACGACTCAAGTGCCAGATATCCTCATCGGTCATATCTGAAACCATATCCAGCAGCTCAGGGTATTTACCAAAGAAATGCTTACGTACATAAGCACCATCTTTTGCTTTGTAATTCTGGTATTCGCCGTCGACGACTTCTTCCATGCGTTTCAGCAACAAGCCTTTGGTATCCCTTGCCAGTAATTGATCCCAACCACTGCCCCAGATAACTTTTAATACATTCCAGCCAGCACCACGGAATAAAGCTTCAAGTTCCTGGATTATTTTGCCATTACCACGAACCGGACCGTCAAGACGTTGCAGGTTGCAGTTGACAACAAAGATCAGATTATCGAGTTTTTCACGACCAGCCAGTGTAATAGCGCCTAAAGATTCCGGCTCATCCATCTCACCATCGCCCAGATACGCCCATACATGGCGACCTGATGTTTTGGCGATTTCGCGATGATGCATGTATTTCATGAATCGCGCTTGATAGATGGAAAGAATTGGACCAAGGCCCATTGAAACGGTGGGGAACTGCCAGTAATCTGGCATTAACCATGGATGCGGATAGGAAGACAACCCCTTACCATCGACTTCAAAGCGGAAATTATCCAATTGCTCTTCCGTCAGACGGCCTTCCAGGAAAGATCGAGCATAGATGCCCGGTGCAGAGTGACCCTGAACAAACACCATATCGGCGCCTTCTTCATGGTTATCACCTCTGTAGAAATGATTAAACCCTACATCATAAAGTGTTGCCGCAGATGAGAAGCTCGCAATATGTCCGCCGACAGCACCGGGTTTCATATTGGCCTTAACCACCATCGCCATTGCATTCCAACGGATATACGATCTGAGCTTATGCTCCATTGCCTGATCACCAGGAATGCGTTCCTGTTGATCCACCGGAATGGTATTTACGTATGCGGTATTAGCACTATAAGGCAGATTGACACCACTACGGCGGGCCTTATCAATGAGTTTTTCAATAATGTAATGGGCTTTTTCGTCACCGGCCGCTTCAAGCACAGACTCCAGAGCGTCCAACCATTCTTGCGTTTCTTGTGGATCGTGATCGACAAAATCAGTCATATATACCTTCTTAAATCTCAACGCGATAAATTACAGCCGCACATTGTAACAGTTTTTGTTTAATTCACACTCAGATGCGAGGACAAAAGCCTGCTACAGCGCCATTCTGGCAAGAAAATCAAAACCTTGTGGAAAAATTAAATACTGAAAAAAAGCCGTAAAAGCCAATGAAATTGGCTTCAGGAACCTGCTACCTGATGACGCCGACGCTGGCTAAACACTCTGAAACCCAACAACAGGATAGCAATCAATAAATAAATTAACGGCTCGGTTTTATCTTGCTTGACCAGCATATAAAAATGCACACAAGAAAGCACGACAATCAGATAAATTAAGTAATGCAGTTTTTTCCAGCGACGCCCCCCTAACCTCTTTATCATCTTATCAGTAGACGTTATCGTTAATGGAATGAGCAGGATAAAGCTGATAAACCCGATGGTAATGAAGGGACGCTTGACAATATCCAGCCATATTTCATGCAGATCAAAAAACTGATCCAGTCCAAAATACAACAGCATATGCAGGCTGGCATAAAAGAACGCAAACAAACCCAACATGCGGCGAAATCGGATAAATTCATTGATTCCTGTGAGCTTGCGTAAAGGTGATATGAATAATGTCACCATAATAAACCGTAATGCCCATACGCCTGTATCACGGGTAATGGCTTCAATGGGGTTAGCTCCCAATTGATCCGATATCAGTGCATAGCTCAGCCAGAATAAAGGTAGTAATGAGATACTGAAAACCAGTATTTTCAGCCCGGCAACATGCTTTCTCATTAGAAATAGCGTTTCAGATCCATGCCGTTGTACAACGCTGCGACTTCTTCACCATAACCGTTAAACATAAGCGTTTCACGTTTGAGGAATTCGCCAATACGTCTTTCGCGACGTTGACTCCAGCGTGGATGGTTTACATCCGGGTTCACATTGGAATAAAAACCGTATTCACCTGCATTAGCCTGCACCCAGGCCGTTAACGGCATTTCTTCTACAAAGCGAATTCGTACAATCGATTTGATACTTTTAAAACCATATTTCCAGGGCACGACCAGACGAATCGGTGCACCATTCTGACCAGGCATTTCCCGGCCATATAACCCCACGGCAAGTAATGTCAACGGATGCATTGCCTCATCAATTCGCAAGCCTTCAAGGTAGGGCCAGTTTAAAACCCGGCGACGCTGACCCGGCATTTGCTCGGGATCATACAATGTCGTAAATTCAACAAATTTGGCTTTGGAGTTGGGTTGTGCCTGTTTTAAAAGCTCCGCTAATGGAAATCCCACCCAGGGAATGACCATCGACCAGCCTTCCACACAACGTAGACGATAAATCCGTTCTTCCAGGCTTTGCGCTTGAATCAGTTCGTTATAGTCATATTTTCCCGGCTTGTCGCATTCACCATCAATCGTCACTATCCAAGGCTCACTGCGATCCGGAAAATCAGCGGCTAACGCCGATGGTGATTCTTTATCGGTGCCAAATTCATAAAAATTATTGTATGTCGTAATGGATTCATAGGTGGTGAGCTTTTCATCAGTAGAAAAACTACTTTTTCCGAGATTGTCAAAAGATTCACCTGTCGGCGCTTTTGCTGCAAAACTTAGCGGCATGGCGCTTGCTGCTGCCAATCCGGCTGCACCATTGATAAATTGTCGGCGATTCAGATAGACCTTATAGTCAGTGACTTCAGATTCAGGAATATCCCAGGAATGTTTTTTACGAATCCACATGATTCACCTCATTGGGTTTAAAGCGTTTGGCCAACCAGTAATCCACACTGATATATCGACCAGCCCCGATAAAAAATAATGTCAGCAACATAACAAAGTACGTTGCAGCAAACTCGATACCATTATTGAGTACAACCAGACTGCCATGTTCCGTCAGCCAGCTATAATTTCCATGTTCCTGCAGGATAGATTTCGCACGATCTAACCGTTCGATTGCCGCCGGAGCATTTTCCGCAGCAAAGGCACTCATCGGATCGTGAATCGCCTGCCAGCCGTTCTTCCAATGCACACTGAAAGCCGCAACCAGCATCGTTATCATTAACGGAATACTGACCCAGCGCACTGCCAGACCCAGTAATAACAGAATGGCACCAAAATATTCAGCCCCCCAGGCCAGATAGGCCATCAGTTCAGGAAACGGTAAACCCAGGCCCCAATCCGGATTGGCAAACCAGTCAATGGTATTCTGTAAAGAACTGTCAGGATTAAAGGGGTTCCATTTGTTATTGGCAGCTACCCAGAATACCGGTATCAAGTAAGCTCTCAATAACAAGGGTGCCAGAAAATCTACGTTTCGAGTGGTATTCAATAAATGCTGTAGACTAGCGATGAATTTAACCATTTTTATAACCTCTCAGAGGAAAACAGGGGCTTAACGCCCCTGCTATTTTGGTTAATCACGATAAATTGAATCAGTTACCACCACATTTACCTTCACCGCATTTACCTTCTTTATCCTTTTTGCTGTCTTCACCACATTTGGCTTCGCCGCATTTTCCTTCTTTATCTTTTTTGCTGTCTTCACCGCATTTTGCTTCACCACATTTACCTTCTTCGTGATGTTTTGCTAACTGCATGTAACCATTGGTTAATTCAGAAGATTGGAATGGGTTGCTATCAGCCGCAGCCATTGGTGATAAAGCCAGCCCCGCAGTCATTGCTGCACTGGCAGCCAATGCAATAGAGGTTTTTTTGTTCATAGCCATGTCTTAAATTCCTTATGTTTTAAATCACATCATCAGCCCGTCTCTATAGCCCGGGCTTGTTAGCATAGACTGACGAGTAAAACGTTTGTTACAAACTAAAGTAAAATTTTTCTCAATCGATGAATTTTGTAAAGATAAATCCAGTAAACATGTCTAAACTCAGATAAATATCCTATACGAGCAGCTAAGCATGTTTTTATTTATGTATCTAACAACATGACGGAGAAGTTTGACCAGAAAGACTTTGGCGATGATGCAGCGTTAATTAAAGGCATGCTGGCCGGTGACTCAACGGCATTTGAAATAGCGGTAGCGTTGTACCATCCCAAAATGGTGATGATCGCCAAAGCTATCATTGGTGAAGCCTTTGCTGAAGAAATCGCTCAGGATGCGTGGATTTCGGCTATCGGCTCACTGGCAGATTTTGGGGGGCGAAGCAGTTTGTATACCTGGCTGGTGCAAATTACAGCAAATGCTGCCAAAACCAGGTTACGCCGGGAAAAACGCCAGGTGTCATTAGATGAAAACTGGCAACAGCTTGATACAGATGACCGTTTTAATCATAAAGATCACTGGCGAGAGCAAGTTTCACAATGGGATATTGATACCCCTGAAGCAATCATTGCCAATCATCAGCTCAAGGAAATCATTCAGCAAACCTTTGCCCAACTGCCGCCACAGCAACAAGCGGTATTAACTATGTATGATCTGGAAGGTGAGTCAATGCAGGAAATCTGTAACATTCTGAATATCTCTGCGTCCAATGCAAGAGTGTTATTGCATCGTGCACGCTCTGCGATACAGCAAAAAATCCATCAATATCAGGAAAATAGTTAATATGCTTAAATGCCGTGACATCGAAGCAATGGCCAGTGATTATCTGGATAAAGATTTGTCATTTCAGCAACGCATGGCATTCAAGTTACATTTGTTTCTTTGCCATAACTGCCGAAACCATGTACGTCAGTTAAAAACCACCATACTCAGTATCCGACAATTGCCAGCAACCCATGCGGTGATTGTTGACGACAAAATGAAAGCTATGGCCAAACATCTTCAGGAAAACGCCAGCAAACAATAAATGTCTGCTGGCACTGAATAATCTCTATTTCTGATACTTTTGTTTCCACTCGTCATAAGACATGCCATAGACATGTTCACGGGCAGCATCATAATCCATTTCCACGCCCTTTTCTTCTGCCGCGGCCAGATACCATTTAGACAGGCAATTACGGCAAAAACCTGCCAGATTCATTAAATCAATATTCTGTACGTCAGTACGTTCCTGTAAATGTGCAACCAATCTGCGAAATGCCGCAGCTTCCAGTTCAGTTTGTGTTTGTTTGTCCATCTTCATCCTCTTCATATAAAAAACAATTAACCTGATGGCCATTTTCCAGCACCGTAGTGGATGGATACTGATCATGGCAAATTGGCATCACCTGCTGACAGCGTTGATGGAAATGACACCCTGCAGGTGGATTGGCGGGCGAAGGTAATTCGCCCCTGACCGCAACCTGCAGATGTTGCTTATTCAAATCCGGTACAGCGGCTAATAAAGCCTGTGTATAGGGATGTTTAGGCGAATCCAGCACTTGCTTGCGAGTACCCTGTTCGACAATTCTGCCCAGATACATTACAGCCACCCGATGCGCCAGATAATCCACTACACCGATATTATGCGTAATAAATAAAAACGACAGCCCAAACTCATGTTGAATATCACGCAGTAAATTCAGAATTTGCGCCTGCACTGAGACATCCAGCGCACTGGTAGGCTCATCACAGATAATGACTTCAGGTTCAGTCGCCAGCGCACGAGCAATACAAATCCGTTGACGTTGTCCCCCGGAAAATTCATGGGGGTAACGATGTCGGATATCCGCACGCAGGCCGACACGTTCAAGTAATGAATCAACATATTCAGATCTGGCATCAGGATCTTTTCGAAACCTCGACCTGTCTATCGCTTCTTCAATAATCTGCTCAACGGTCATCCTTGGATTCATTGATGAAAATGGATCCTGAAAAATGATCTGCAACTGACCCCGGTAAGGTTTTAATTCACGTTGAGATAGCCGGTTTAGCACTTTCCCCTGAAAACTCACTTCACCAGCAGTCACCTTAACCAGCTGTAAAATGCCTTTACCCACCGTGGTCTTGCCGCAGCCGGATTCGCCCACCAGTGCCAGCGTTTCAGCATTATGTAATGTCAGGTTGACACCATCCACCGCTTTAACGTGACCCACCGTGCGCTGCAAAATACCTTTGCGAATGGGGAAATGAATTTTTAATCCCCTGACATCAAGCGCATGCACCTGTGAGGGAACCACATCTGATAGGTGTGAAGCATGTAATGGTTTGATTGCTTCAGCTCGTGAAGAAACTATCGCAGAGTCATATAAATGACAACGGACACCTGTTTGTTCCGTTTCAATCCATCGTGGCTCATGCTGATGACAATGCTCCCAGGCATGATCACAACGCTCAGCAAACCGGCAGCCAACAAAATTCTGATTTAACGGCGGGACATTGCCTTTAATCACTGTTAAACGTTGTTCACGTTTTTGTTCACCGGGCAAAGCTTCAAAGAGTTTTTGTGAATACGGGTGTTGGGGATGTTCAAAAAATGTCTGTCTGTCTGTCTGTTCTACAATTTGTCCGGCATACATCACAGCAATGTGATCCGCCATCTGGGCTGCCACACCAAGATCATGCGTTATAAGTAAAATCGCCATCCCGGTATCACGCTGAATCTGTTTAAGTAAATCCAGTATCTGTGCCTGAATGGTGACGTCCAATGCTGTGGTGGGCTCATCCGCAATCAATAACTCCGGCTCACCGGCTAATGCCATGGCGATCATCACACGCTGCTTCATGCCACCAGACATTTGATGTGGGTATTCTTTAAGGCGTCGCAGAGGATCAGGTATACCAACAGAATCCAGTAAGTTCACACTGCGCTGCTGTATATCCTGTGGCGATAATTTGAAATGCCAGCGCAATGTTTCACCGATCTGCTGCCCAATGGTCAATACTGGATTCAGAGAACTTTGTGGTTCCTGAAAGATCATAGCGACCCGTCTGCCCCGAACCGACTCCATTTCTGCTTCGGAAAGTTTGAGCAGATCCTGACCATTTAAATTGATTTCACCTGCCACAATCTGACTGGCTGGGTAAGGATTCAACCTCAACAGGGACAATGCACTGATGGATTTACCACAGCCTGATTCGCCGAGTAAGGCAAAGGTCTCGCCTTGCTGGAGGGTAAAATCGATACCATCAACCGCTTTAAAAGGCTGATCTTTACTGGCAAACCAGGTTTTGAGACCTTTAACCTCCAATAATGCCGTCGAACTCATCGTGCCCTCTGCATTCTTGGATCAAAGGCATCGCGTACCACATCGGCAAATAAGTTAGCGGCCAGTACCAACATGAACATCGAGATAAATGCTGCAGTTAAAGACCACCAGACCACCGGTTCACGGCCCATTTCAAGTCGTGCACTGTTAATCATATTGCCCCAACTGATCATTGATGGGTCAACGCCGACCCCGACATACGACAACACAGCTTCAGCCAGCACCAGTCCACTGAAGTCCAGCACCACAGTAATCAAAACGATATGCATCAGGTTTGGCAGGATATGGCGATGCAGGATATTCAGATTACTTACCCCTAATGATCGGGCAGCCAATACATATTCGGCTTCGCGTAATTTGAGTGTTTCACCCCGCAGGATACGGCACAGGCCTGTCCAACTTGTGACACCAAGTATCAAACACAAAAACAGCAAACGGATATCTGCCCTTTCGGCAATGGTGGCAAAGTTTTCTGGATGCGTATTCATATACACCTGCAACATTAATACTGCAGCTGCGATTAATAACACGCCGGGAATAGAGTTTAAGGTAGTGTAAATATACTGAATAACGTCGTCAACCCAGCCTTTGAAATAACCCGCGCTGATACCCAGGAAAATAGCCAGCGGTAACATTATCAGTGTAGTCAACGTGCCAATCGCCAGCCCTGTTCTGATGCTTTTCAGCGCCTGATACAGGACACTTTGCCCGACTTTATCCGTGCCAAACACATGGTAATACTGGCTCAGCATTATCAATGTAATGCTTAACCAGCTCAGCAGAAAAATCATCAGATAAAAGGTGCGGATCGGATAATCGGACTCTCCGCGCAGCAGCCGTTTGAGCTTAGCAAAAGCGGGATGCCGGTAACGTATCTTCCAATACAGAATATAAAAAACGATCAGCAGCGCTGTGAAGATGACAGCTGTATACGTGCTTTTCGCCACAATCCTGCTGACATCAGCCCATTTTTCTGTTTCAGTTGCCAGGTGTTGGGCGGAATGCTGTAAGCGTGGATAGTTGTATTCCAACTGCCCGCCCTGCACGACTTGCATTTCCTTGACAAATAAATGGGTTGCAAACGGCGCAGAATAAGTTTTTTCAACCTGAGTACGGATGGGCGTTATCAGCCAGTCCAGTACACTAAGCACTTCAGTTGAATAATGTTGCTGTGTATTGCTCTCAGACGCTAATGCCGTTCGAAAATGCAATGAATCGAGAAAACCGATACTGACATAACTCAATAGGATAATGATGGAAATGACACCGCGTTTACGCTGCATCACCATAATCCAGGGAGCACGTAAATGCGGTTTACTACGCAGGTAGAATATCCCAGCCGTTATAACAGTCAGCAGAATGAAAATCAGAATGTCGGTCCACAAAAATACCGGCAGAAAGGGCATGGCTGTCCTTAGGTTGATTTTCTGAGGCTGGAAATATCCACTTTAAGTGCTTTCGGTAACGAGAAAGCAATATTTTCAATCTGGCCGGTATCTTCAGTAACCGCCTCAACGCCCAGCATTTTGAGTTTATCAACCACAGCCTGGACCAATGATTCAGGCGCAGATGCACCGGCAGTCAAACCAATATTCTGTTTGTCTTTCAACCAATCCAGACGTATTTCATCAGCATTATCGATAAGATAAGACTCTGTACCAAGTTTATTAGCTAACTCTTTGAGTCTATTGGAGTTTGAACTATTGATTGAGCCAACCACCAGTACCAGATCACAATTTTCAGCCAAACGTTTTACGGCATCCTGACGATTCTGTGTGGCATAACAAATATCATCTTTACCTGGGCCAATGATGTTTGGAAAACGCTCTCGCAACGCATCGATGACCAGCTTGGTATCATCCACAGACAAGGTGGTTTGGGTTACAAATGACAGATTATTGGGATCATTGACTTTTAATTTCGCCACATCTTCCGGTGACTCGACCAGATACATTGCTGTGGGATCAGCCGTATATTGTCCCATCGTGCCTTCCACTTCGGGATGCCCGGCATGCCCAATCAGAATGCATTCACGAGCCACTTTTTCATGTTTGGCGACCTCAAGGTGTACTTTAGTCACCAAAGGACAGGTCGCATCAAATACTTTCAGACCACGCTGTTTACCCTCTTCCTGCACCGCTTTGGAAACACCATGCGCACTGAAGATTAATGTGCTGTTATCGGGTACATCAGACAATTCTTCAATGAAAATCGCGCCTTTATTACGCAAGTCTTCAACGACTGTTCGGTTATGCACCACTTCATGACGTACATAGATCGGCGCACCAAATAGCTCCAAAGCACGCTCTACAATCTCAATAGCGCGATCCACTCCAGCACAAAACCCCCGAGGATTGGCTAAAACCAGTTTTGCCATTTACAACACTGCCTTTGGATAAGAACCTAATACACGAAAAACTGAGGATTCCGACTCCAGTTCCTGTAACGCACTGGCAACTACGGGATCCTGACAATGGCCGTCAATGTCGATAAAAAACACATATTCCCAGATACCTTTCCGTGAAGGTCTGGACTCAATACGACTCATACTAATACCTTTGTCAGCCAAAGGTTTGAGTAAGTTTTGTAACGCACCCGGTTTATTTTTTGTCGAAACCAGTAACGCTGTTTTATCCACGCCTGATGGGCCGACATCCTGATTACCGATCACCAGAAAGCGGGTGGTATTCCCTGCTTCATCTTCAATGTTACTGGCCAGCACTTGCAAGCCATAAATTTCAGCGGCCGTACTTGCAGCAATTGCAGCGCAATCCTCACCCATTTCAGCAACACGTTTCGCCGCCTCGGAGTTGCTGTCCAGTGGAATCAGTTCCACTTGGGGAAGTTGATCACCCAACCATTGCCGGCATTGTGCCAAGGCCTGAGGATGAGCATAAACCTTTTTTATATCAGATAATTGCGATGCATTGCTCAATAAGTAATGATGAATACGCAAGGTCACTTCACCGTTGATTTTCAGTGGCGAACTGGCGAATCTGTCAAGCGTATGGTTGACCATGCCTTCTGTGGAGTTTTCAACCGGTACGACCCCATAACAAGCGTATTCTGTTTCAACGGCCCGAAATACATTGGCAATGGTGCTGACCGGATGTAACTCAGCGGAACCACCAAAATGTTTTAACGCTGCGGCCTGGGTAAACGAACCTTCAGGGCCTAGGTAAGCCACTTTTAAGGTTTTTTCTGCTGCCAGACAGGCGGACATAATTTCACGAAACAATCTGGCCATTTCTTTATCTGATAACGGGCCGGTATTGCGTTCCATTACCTGTCGCAAAATCATCGCTTCGCGCTCAGGCCGATAAAAATCGGTTTGCTCGCCGGACTGCTGTTTTATTTCGGCAACCTGATGCGCTAAAGCCGTACGTTCGTTTAATAAATCCTGTAACTGCCTGTCGACTTTATCAATCTGTTCACGAACGGCTTGAAGGGCTTTTTTTTCGGACATGGTTAACCAAACCTGCGCTCAAATTCAGACATAAACCAGATGAGTTTATCAACACCGGCTTCAGGCATAGCATTGTATATGCTGGCTCGCATTCCACCCAAATCCCGATGTCCCTTAAGCGTTAATAAGCCTTCTTTGGCTGCATCTGCCAGAAATTGTTTATCCAGATCACTGTTGGCCAGCGTAAACGGAATATTCATCCATGAGCGATAGCGTATATCCACTGGATTGGCATAAAAATCACTGCCATCAATAGCCGCATACAATTTGGCCGCTTTACGCTGATTGATTTCAGCCATGCCCTGTAAACCACCCTGCTGTTTCAGCCACTGAAACACCAAACCAGCAAGATACCAGCTGTAAGTAGCCGGGGTGTTATACATTGAGCCATTGTCCGCATGAATTTTGTAGTCAAACATCGTCGGTGTACCCGGCAAAGTTTTACCAATCAAATCCTTACGCACAATGACAATACACAAACCGGCCGGACCGATATTTTTCTGTGCACCAGCGTAAATCAGCCCAAAACGATTGACATCAACCGGACGTGACAGAATGGTTGATGACATATCAGCAATTAAAGGGGTATCCCCTACTTCCGGAATGTCAGCAAATTCCAGCCCATGAATAGTTTCATTGGGCGTGTAATGCACGTAAGCCGCATTATCAGACAACTGCCACTCTGTTTCATCGGGAATGGTTCGATAATGCGATGGCTTGGCATCAGCGACCACATTCACTTTAGTATAGCGGCCTGCTTCAGCAATGGCTTTTTCTGACCATGCCCCGGTATTAAAATAATCTGCATGGCTTTTACCATTAAGCAGATTCATCGGAATCATCGAAAACTGGCTTGATGCTCCGCCTTGCAAAAACAGCACCGCATACTCGTCTGAAATTCCCATCAAATCACGTAAATCAGCTTCGGCTTGTTCTGCGATAGAAGTATATTCCGGCCCCCGGTGACTCATTTCCATCACCGACATGCCTGTGCCATGCCAGTCCAGCATTTCCTGCTGGGCAATCAGCATCACTTCGTCCGGCAACATCGCTGGGCCGGCACTAAAATTATAGGCTCTCAAAGTGCTTATTCTTCCGTTAAGTCGTCAGTATGTGGCAGGTCATCCAGATCAAGATCTTCATCTTCGTCTTCGATAACACGTTCCAGACCCACCAGTTTTTCATCATTACTGAGATTAATCAGGCGAACACCCTGCGTGTTACGACCCACCAGAGAAACATGTTTAACCGGGGTACGAACCAGCGTACCGCCATTGGTAATCAACATGATCTGGTCTTCTTCACAGACTTGCACTGCACCCACCACCTGACCGTTACGGGCAGAGGTCTGAATCGAGATAATGCCCTGACCACCACGACCCTGGACACGGTATTCTTCCAGGTTAGTACGTTTACCGTAACCGAATTCGGTTGCGGTCAGAATGGCACCTTCCTGCTGGGCAATAATCAGTGAAATAATCTGTTCCCCATCGGCCAGACGCATGCCACGAACACCGCGAGAAACACGGCCCATGGAACGCACATCGGTTTCAGGGAAACGAATAACCTTGCCGTTGCTGCTGAACAGCATGACGTCAGATTCACCACCGGTTAATGCCACTCCAACCAGCCGGTCATCATCTTTCAGATCCACGGCGATAATACCGTTAGCTCTTGGGCGTGAATAATCGACTAATGGGGTTTTCTTGACGGTACCGCTCGCCGTTGCCATAAAGATAAACTTATCTGCTTCAAACTCACGGATTGGCAATACCGCATTAATACGTTCGCCTTCATCCAGTGGTAACAGGTTCACAATCGGCTTACCACGGGCTGTACGACCGCCTTGCGGCAATTCGTAGACTTTCTTCCAGTAAACCTTACCGGCACTGGAGAAGCACAATAAGGTGTCATGGGTATTGGCAATAAACAGATGTTCAATGAAATCTTCATCTTTCATTGAGGTCGCTGCTTTGCCTTTTCCGCCTCGACGTTGTGCCTGATAGGTATCCAGCTGCTGCGTTTTGGCATAACCGGCATGCGATAAGGTCACCACCATTTCTTCTTCGGTGATCAGATCTTCCAGCGTCAAATCCAGATGGGTATCCAGAATTTCGGTACGACGGTTATCACCATATTCTTCGTTAATGGCCACTAATTCCTGACGAATAACAGCCATCAGATTATCCGGGTCACTCAGAATCGCCAGCAGGTCACGGATTTGATCCAGAACCTCACGGTATTCCTGCAGGATTTTGTCCTGTTCCAGCCCCGTCAATCTGTGCAAACGCATATCCAGAATGGCTTGCGCCTGAACCGGTGATAAATAATATTGGCCATCAACCAGACCGAACTCAGCGGCCAAATCTTCCGGACGTGAAGCCTGTGCACCAGCGGCACCCAGCATTTCCAGAATCATTTCACTTCGCCAACCCTGGGATAACAGGGCTTCTCTGGCTTCAGACGGGCTTGGTGACGCTTTGATCAGCTCAATAACTTCATCGATATTGGCAAGTGCGGTTGCCAGACCTTCCAAAATATGTGCACGGTCACGGGCTTTACGCAGTTCATAAATCGAACGACGCGTGACGACTTCACGGCGATGACGGATAAAGGCTTCAAGAATCGGTTTCAGGCCCAGTGTGCGTGGCTGACCATCAACGATTGCCACCATATTGATACCAAACACCGTTTGTAACTGGGTTTGCTGGTAAAGATTGTTCAGAATAACTTCAGGAACATCACCACGTTTAATGACGACCACCATCCGCATGCCATCTTTATCAGACTCATCACGCAGTGCGGAAATACCTTCAATTTTTTTCTCTTTGACCAGTTCGGCGATTTTTTCCAGCAAGCGGGCTTTGTTTACCTGATAAGGCAGCTCGTGAACGATGATGCTTTGCTGGCCCGTCGCTTCATTGGTTTCGATCTCAGCGCGGGCACGCATATAAACACGGCCTCGACCGGTTTCATAGGCTTCGGCAATGCCGTTGGCACCATTGATAATACCGGCGGTTGGAAAATCCGGGCCCGGTACATACTGCATTAACTCACGGGTAGTGACACCCGGCTCATCAATAATCGCAATACAGGCATTGAGAATTTCAGTCAGATTATGCGGCGGGATATTGGTTGCCATACCCACGGCAATACCGGATGAGCCGTTAACTAATAACGCCGGAAAACGGGTTGGCAGGACAGCCGGCTCAGATTCGGATTCATCATAGTTGGGAATGAAATCGACCGTTTCCTTGTCCAGATCGGCCAGCATTTCGTGGGCGATTTTCGCCATGCGTACTTCGGTATAACGCATTGCGGCAGGAGGATCACCATCGACCGAACCGAAGTTACCCTGACCATCAACCAACATGTAGCGCATCGAAAATGGCTGAGCCATTCGCACCATGGTGTCATATACCGCTGTATCACCATGTGGGTGATATTTACCGATAACGTCACCGACAATACGAGCAGATTTTTTGTATGGGCTGTTCCAGCTGTTTCCTAATTCACGCATGGCGTACAAGACGCGACGGTGAACAGGTTTCAGGCCGTCCCGGACATCCGGTAAGGCGCGACCTACGATAACGCTCATAGCGTAATCGAGGTAGGACTGTTTCATTTCATCTTCGATACTGATCGAGTCCAGTTCCAGAGCAATCTCAGACATTTAATATTCTTCCAAAATGAACAAAAGCAAGCCTAGCTTGTTGAAGTTTCAGGCAAAAAACTCTGCTGAGAAAACCTAAACAGGCGCCAAGCATATCAAAGCAGTAATCCTACCACTCTGAGCGATTTCCTGCACGATTATAAGTTACTGCTAGGGTGTACCAGCTTTATCAAAATAATCGCTCAAATCCTGCTCCAAAGTCGCGAGAATTTCTTCCAGCGCATTTTGCCAGCCAGTTACAACGGTTTGCGGGCTTGTTTTATCAATGGATGCATCAACACGAAAACCGGTTTGAAACAGCATTTTGCTGCGATCAGCATCGCCTGGACTCATAAAAAACTGCATTTCTAAAACTGCTTGCGGCGGATACTCGGCACGATCATCACCATAAAGTTTGGTCACGGCGGCTTCCAGTACCAAATCTGCTGGTTGCGAATCATCGGTAATTACATCGCTGAATAAACCACTTTTGGATAACCATCGCTGCAATTGAGAAGTAAACATCACCTGTGGATCGGTGAGTAATAAATGGCCTGCTTGCGGTTGGTATTCATTTTCGCCAACACGAAATACAATATTTTCTGTCCGGTAATGTGGCGCAATGCGGATGGGCTTTATGCGTAAAACACGACCCTGGGCAAACTGAGCGGCCACATTGCCGCGATCGACATCGACTATATAAAAGCGTGGCTCAATATTTTCCGCTTTCTTGTCTGAACCTCCGAAACCGAAACAACCTGTTAAAAAGCTGAACAGAATAATAACCAGCACTCTCTGCCATCTGTTACTCACGAAATGTTGTACTCCTGAAAAAATTTCTGGGAAATTGCATTACAGATCTTGTAATTGGTGTCGTTATAATACTGGTGGTGACTATCCCTTCTCAAATAATTTAGGCGTCAGATGGACGAGATAAAAACCAAGATCCGTGATATTGCAGATTTTCCCGAACCCGGCGTTTTATTTAAAGACATCACTCCACTTATGCAATCCCCTGTCTTACTGCGACAGGCCGTCGAATTACTGATTGCCCCCTATCGAAATTCCGGTATTACCGCCGTCGCAGGTATGGAAGCACGGGGCTTTATTTTTGGATCACTGGCCGCCTCCATGTTGGAGGTCGGTTTTATTCCCCTGCGCAAACCTGGCAAACTTCCACACATTACACACAAGGTCGAATACCAATTGGAATATGGTGAAAACAGCCTGGAAATTCACGCTGATGCCGTGGCTGAAAATGGCAATATTTTAATCGTTGATGATGTACTGGCGACCGGCGTCACGGCCAAAGCAAGCTGTGAATTAATCCAGCTACTGGGTGGTAATGTGGTTGGCTGTGCATTTCTGATGGAAATCACTGCCCTGAATGGTCGTTCCCTGTTAACCGATTTTAATGTTCATAGCGTAATTCAATACTGATGAAATTTTTACTTTTTTTGCTGTTCGCTTCACCCGCTATCGCTAATACTGTTTTTCAATCGGCGGTTCATCAAGCCAAATGGGAAACTGAAGCATCAGCATTGGCCTGTGCCTTACACCATGACGTGACCGATTATGGGCATGTCAGTTTTCATCGACACAATGGCGAGGCCATCAAATTAACCATTACCACACAAGACCACCCGGCTGCACATAACACTGTCGATTTAGTCATTACCAATACCCCGTGGCAAAGCGAAGACGTTAGTCAAAAACTGCTGACCTTGCCGGTAACTTACGGACAGCGTGAGTTTGTTATTGAAGGTAATGCGGCCAGAAAAGCCTTGTCGGCATTACAATTGGGTCAGTTTGTGCAATTGCAGTATGCCACGCAAGGCAACACCCAACCGGTCAGTATTATTCTGTCCAATGTTCAGTTCGTGCCGGCCATGCGTGAATTTCAGACCTGTTCAGATCAGATGCACCCCGACAGCTTTACTGATCTGCAATATTTCAATGTTTATTTTGAATCCGAAAAAGCGATTCTTGATAATAAAGCTTCCGGACAAATGCAACGACTGGCTGACTATCTCAAAATTGACGACAGCATCAAACGTATCATTATCGAATCTCATACCGACAGCTTTGGTCGACGTGAACTCAATACTGAGTTATCCGAACAACGGGCTCAAATTGTGAAAAGCTTTTTAATCGAACAGGCTGAGGTTGATGAAGGGATTATCGAAACGCACTCCTATCGTGATACCAAACCCATCGCTAATAACAAAACACCCGCAGGACGCGCACAGAATCGTCGTTCTGAAATACGGCTGATTCGTTAAATACCTATTCCCACAAAGCCAGCAATTCACGGGTCACCTGTTGATAATCAGATGCTTTGGTAATCGCTGAAATCATCGCCACTGAACCCACACCAGTTTTATGCAATTCACTGGCACGCGGCGGATCAATCCCACCAATGGCAACCAGTGGCGTATGTCCATCTAATAAGCGTATCCATTCTGCTAACCGATCAAACCCTTGCGGTTGCCACGGCATCTGTTTGCTGTCGGTTTCAAAAATGGGGCCCAAAGCAATATAGCTGGGATTTACTGCTAATGCTCTGGCCAGTTCCCAATATGAATGGGTTGAAATCCCCAGCCGCAATCCGGCCTGTTCAATTTCCAGCAAATCAGCATCATGCAAATCTTCCTGCCCCAGATGCACACCGTAAGCGCCATTATCGATCGCCATACGCCAGTGATCATTCACAAAAAACTGAATTTCACCATGCTGCTCGGCGATATCCACCGCACTGGCAATCTCTGCATTAAGAAAAGCGCTATCTGATTGTTTTAATCGTAATTGGAGGGTCTTGATACCAATGGTTAACAAACGATTAACCCAATCCGCACTATCGACCACAGGATAAATCCCCAGTCGCTCCGGGCATTCAGGAAAACTGAAACTTTTGCCAATCAAATCCGGGGTATAACTCAGCCTGGGGATATCGCGAAGTTCGAATGGTTGCCGTTGGTGGAAAAACAACTGATAAGGGCCCAGAGTCTGTGATTCGCGAATCCCGCGATTGATATAACTACGCGATAAAATCACCGCATCACGAATATCTTCGCCCTGGGCCAGATAACACGCCAGACTGGATGCCAGCACACAACCGGTTCCGCGAACATTTTTATTCAGTCGTCGCTGATAACAATAAAATTGACTAAACGCATTGGCAAAATAATCTGATACAAAACTTTGATCGCCATGGCCACCTTTGACCAGACAGGCTGATAAGCCCTCTTCAATCAACTGGCGAACCTGTTTCTCCACTGAGCAATCAGAATTCGCTGAGATGTACTGCATCTCAGGCAGATTCGGCGTCAGCAAAGTAATCTTTGGTAATACTGACTTGCGCACAAAATCAAGTACTTCAGGTGCAGCCTGTTCTCCACCACTTGTGGCTGCCATCACCGGGTCCATCACCACCGGCACATCATGAATGGTCAGAATCCGTTCAATGGCCTGGGCAATTTCAAGGTTTGGAATCAAACCGATTTTGATGGCTGAAATGTCAAAGTCAGCCACGCTGCTTTCGTATTGTTTGAGAAATTTCTCAGCAGATAACGGATTCAGCGCCCGCATACCATTTTGGGTCTGTTCGGTCACACAGGTCACCAATGGCACCGGATGAAAACCATGGTGGCTGACCGTTTGAATATCCGCCGTCAGTCCGGCACAGCCCTGAGGATCCAGTCCACCTATTAATAAGATCGCGGTTTGATTTTGTTTAGCCATGTTGCTGCCAGATAGGTTGGTCTAATGTGGGTGTACTAGGTTTGGCAGAATCGCGTTTGGGCATAATGCCCGCTTCAAACGCCAGACGTCCGGCATTGATGGATTGTTTAAATGCTTCGGCCATTAATGCCGGTTCAAGTGCTTCGGCCACGGCGGTATTTAACAGTATCCCGTCATAACCGAGTTCCATGGCCTGCACCGCATCCGAAGGTTTACCGATACCCGCATCGACCAGTAAAGTCATTTCTGGTAAACGTTCTCTTAATGTTCTCAATGCATAAGGATTCAATAATCCCTGACCAGTACCGATTGGTGCGCCCCAAGGCATTAAGACTTTACAACCGGCATCAGCCAGTTTCTGGCACAGGACCAAATCATCGGTGCAATAGGGAAACACCTTAAAACCATCAGCAATCAGGGTTTTGGTGGCTTCCAGCAAGGCAAACGGATCCGGTTGCAGATTAAAACTGTCGCCTAATACTTCCAGTTTGATCCAGTCAGTTTCAAATAACTCACGGGCCATATGGGCTGTTTTAATCGCCTCGGCGGCACTGTAACAACCTGCGGTATTGGGTAATAAATGACAGCCCAGCGCTTCAATCATATTCCAGAATTGCTGACCGCTATTGGCCTGGCCGGCACTTTGCCGACGCAGAGATACAGTAATCACCTGAGCACCTGATGCTTTAATGGCATCACACATAACCTGCGGTGAAGGATAAAGCGCCGTGCCGATAAATAAACGACTGCTAAGGGTTTGACCGTAAACGGTCCAGTCAGATGCCTGCATGTCAGCCTCCACTGATCGGCGACAGCACATCAATGCGATCGCCTGCTGATAATTGATAAGTTGAATGTGCCGACTTGGCGATAATATTGTCGTTAATCACCACCACAAATCGGCCTTCAATCCAGCCATGTTCAGCCAGAAAAAACTGCAAATTAGTGCTTATGGTTTCCACTGGCTGTTCATTCAAAATAAGTGAGATGGGTTGAATCGACTCAGCTTGCATAACGCACTCCCGAATCTGTTTGTTCTGATAATTTAGTCAATAATTGGTCGACCATCACCGGCCCCAGCAAATAACCATGCCGATACAGTCCGTTGACTTGATAGCCCCACTCCTGCTGGCGAATGGTCGGTAAATGATCAGGTAATGCAGGACGACAATGCGCCCGCATTTCCAACACTCGGGCTTCGGCAAAACCTTTATGAATACTGTAAAGCGCGGATAGCAATTCCATGGCACTACGCACACTGACCGGTGATCGATCTTCCGATTCAATCACCGTTGCCCCAATCACATATTGCTGATCCGGTCGTGGCGCCAGATACAGCGGATAACGTGGATGCATTAACCGCACGCACTGTTGCAGATTCACCTCTGGTGCATGAACACGCAGCACCTCACCACGAACTCCGCGTAAATCACTAATATCTGACTTACTGCCATTTCCCCGACAATCGATTACTGAGGTAAATTTATCCAGCGAATGTCCCAAAGTTTGCTGACACACTTGTTCCAATGTGGCGTTAGTTAACGTTTCAATCGGTTCAATGGTTTGCCAGTTAGCATGTTCGGTTAGAAACTCACCAACCTGCTGATAAAACTGGCGGTTATCCAGACAACTCTCTTCCGGAAAATACAATGCTGACTGAAAGTTTTCGGCCAGTTCAGGTGACAGGTTTTGCAACTGCTGAGCATCAATCTGCTGATAATCATCGGCATCGAGAATATGAGCAGCGCGACGCTGATAACGCGCCAATTCGGCCTTATCACCTTCATGTGCCACCACCAGTGTTCCGGTTTTCGGATAAAACACTCGCTTATCAAACTCAGCCAGCCATTTATCCCACAACGCCTGACTTTGAATACCCAGATCACGAATCGATCGATCTGCCGTTACTGCTTCGGTAAATGGCGCGATCATCGAAGCTGCAATAAAACCGGCACTGTCAGTACCGGCTTTATCGTCTGATGACAGAATCGTCACGGCATGACCGGCCTGAATCAGACGCCAGCTTGTCAGGCGTCCAATCAGGCCACTGCCGATAATCAGATAATGCTTCATAGCGATCGAGATCCGGTCCAATCAAACCTGATGATAGATTTTGCTGCCACCGGCCTTAAACTCTTCCGACTTCTCGGCAAAGGCTTCTTTCACATCATGTGAAATCTTCATTGAGCAGAATTTCGGTCCACACATAGAACAGAAATGCGCCACTTTTGCACTCGGTTTCGGCAAGGTCTCATCATGGAAAGCTCGCGCGGTATCAGGATCCAAACCAAGATTGAATTGGTCTTCCCAACGGAATTCAAAACGTGCTTTGGAAATCGCATCATCACGTTCATGTGCACCCGGATGGCCTTTGGCCAAATCGGCTGCATGGGCTGCAATTTTGTAGGTAATAATGCCGACTTTAACGTCATCTTTATTCGGTAAGCCTAGATGTTCTTTAGGCGTCACGTAACACAGCATCGCCGTACCAAACCAGCCAATCATCGCCGCACCAATACCCGAGGTAATGTGGTCATATCCCGGTGCAATATCGGTGACCAACGGCCCTAAGGTATAGAAAGGCGCTTCGTGGCAGACTTCCAATTGCAGATCCATGTTTTCCTTGATCTTGTGCATCGGCACATGACCCGGCCCTTCAATCATCACCTGCACATCATGTTTCCAGGCAATATGGGTTAATTCACCCAGGGTACGCAGTTCGGCAAACTGGGCTTCATCATTGGCATCCGCTTGTGAACCCGGACGCAAACCATCACCCAACGAGAACGACACATCGTAGGCTTTCATGATTTCGCAGATATCTTCAAAGTGCGTGTACAAAAAGCTTTCTTCATGATGTGCCAGACACCAGGCCGCCATAATCGAACCGCCACGCGACACAATGCCGGTAGTGCGATTTACGGTCAGTGGAATATGCGCCAGACGAATACCGGCATGAATCGTAAAGTAACTGACGCCCTGCTCGGCCTGTTCAATCAACGTGTCACGAAACACTTCCCAAGTCAGATCTTCGGCCACACCGTTTACTTTTTCCAATGCCTGATACAACGGCACGGTGCCGATTGGCACCGGTGAATTACGGATTATCCATTCACGGGTCTGATGAATATGTTTACCAGTCGACAAATCCATTACCGTGTCGCCGCCCCAACGGGTGCTCCAGACCATTTTTTCGACTTCTTCTTCGATGGATGATGTGGTGGCAGAGTTACCGATATTAGCGTTGATTTTCACCAGAAAGTTACGGCCGATAATCATCGGCTCAGCTTCAGGGTGATTGATATTGGCTGGAATAATTGCTCGTCCCTCGGCGACTTCTTTACGGACAAATTCGGGGGTGATGTGATTGGGTTTATAGGCTGGCAATTCGCCTTTGGCTTGCAGTGCGCCACGACCCATGCTTTCACGAATGGCGATATATTCCATTTCGGGGGTGATGATTCCCTGGCGCGCATAGTGCATCTGGCTAACGTTTTTGCCGGGTTTAGCTTTGCGTGGCAGACGGCGATTGGTGAACAGCGGAATATCAAATTCCTGCCCATCCTGATCACGGGTAAAGTTAGAACTGAATGCCGGTAATACTTCGGTATCGCCGCGTTCCTCAATCCATTGCTGACGAATAGGCGTTAAGCCTTTTTCCAGATCGATGGTTTCAGTGGGATCGGTGTAAATACCCGAGGTGTCATATACCATCACCGGCGCATTCGGCTGACCCGGCAGACTGGGATCACGGTTCGGTGTATCAGTCAGAGAAATTTGCCGAAAAGGCACCCGCAGATCATCACGACTGCCGGTAATATAGATTTTTTCAGAACCCGGTAATGGCTGAGTAGTAATGCCACTACGGTCTTTAATATCAATGACTTTTGGATTGGCTGCTGACATCTGATTTCCCCTTTTTGAATAAAAAAGTCGGGGAAATGAAGACGTTGCGCTTTCGCGAACAAGGTGATGGAGATACACGGCGGCTACAGTCAGACAATCAGACGTACCGGCATTCCGGCTTGTTTCCTACGGAGGTTCTAGCCTCTTCAGGTTCAACGGGTTTCATCTCAGCCCTTTCTGATAATTCAGAGGGGGCACCCCGACAAGTGGAAATCATCCTAAACTAAAAATCATTTTTTACACAAGCATCATCTGGCACAATGGGTCACATCAAACGGCATCAAATCAGGCAACATCGGCCATGGCAGATAACAAAAATAAAAATGATGACGACGAATTTTCCTTGTTTCGTAATGAAATGAGCGACGCCGAGCCGATCAAACACGACCGTCTGGTGCATCGAAAACCACCGCCACCACCACGGGTCAGAAAACCCTCCGCAGCCGAACTCACCCATGACACCAGCGAGTTTTCCAGTCTATTCGCTCCGGAAACTGTGGGAAATGAGGAATATCTGGAATACCGTGGCGACGGCATTCAAAACCGCCAATTCGCCAAACTCAAAAGTGGCAGAGTGCATCTCGAAGCAGAACTCGATTTACACGGCCTCACCCTCGCCAAAGCCGAACCCACCCTCTCCCATTTTCTCGAACAATGTCAGCAAGAAAAGATCCGTTGTGTACGAATCATTCACGGCAAAGGCTGGGGATCACGCGATAACAAACCAGTTTTAAAAAGCAAACTAAATCACTGGCTCAGACAAAGTGATGCCGTCTTGGCGTTTTGCAGTGCAACGATTGAAGATGGCGGGACTGGGGCTTTGTATGTTTTGTTAAAGCGGCAGTTTGAAAAGTGAGTTTATAACTGGCCTTTTTATTTCATATTTTTCGGGTCAACGGCCTTTTAATTTTAATTAGGATTCCTTGTAATTAATTATTTAACTATTATTCAAACAGTTGGATAATCCAACAATGGCGGTGTAATAATTAGATGGCCGCCCGATAAAATAATTATGAGGCCGAAGGCCTAATTAACATGCTGTTAGCATTCAAGGAGGCCTAGTGAGTAAATCACCATATTTAAAGGATCAAAGATTGGCTGATGTCATCGCGGCGATCCAAGTAATGAGCACCTATAAGTTCTACAAGCTTGATTTTGCTGGGTGGTCAAAGCGAATAACTGGCACAGAGAGCAATGCTGACTATTGGGAAAAAGTATTTTCTGAGCACCCGGAGTTCTTTCGACTAAATGAGGAAAAAGATAAAGTGTCTCTCGTGTGGAGACGTAGTCATCAAAGAAGTTTTCATGTCGATAGACAAGAAATACTTACTCGAGATCAAATAGAATCCCTTCCCGAGCAAGAAAAAAACACAAGAATATCTCGTACTCCGTTATCTAACGGCGACACGGCAACTCTAATATCAACAGCTGTTGATCTACATTCTAGAGCCATCGAAAGTGAGAAGGAGAAGCGGTGGCTATTTCCTTCATTAGTTACAATATTGGCGGTTTGTCTTGGTGCCATCATTAAATCGTGGTCGTAAAAATGCTAACAAGGTAGGCACGGCGACGGCTTTTCCGTTGCGGCTTCGCGTTCACTACAAAGCCGCGCGTGCTAGCGGCGTTAAAAGGGGTCCTGGATGGCAGAAACTTTCCTTGTAGATGCGAGCTTCTTGGTTCCCGCAATCAGGAGCAGTCACGAGTTCCATCTGCCATGCTATACCTTTGCTGAAGACCATAGAGATGCCAAATGGATCATTCCTAATCTGGCGATCTTTGAGTTTCAAGCAACTCAGTCTCGGCGAAATCGCGGTGACAATGACTCCCGAGAGCCGTACCGGCATATCTATTTGGAAAATGCTGTGCCGTATGAAGTTGGCCCGGAGCTCACAAAGAAGGCATGGGACTTAGACCTGTTCAATCGTTTCGACCGGTTGAAGGGCGCCGACCTTGTTTATGCATGCATAGCGAAAATTGAGAATGTGCCGTTGGTCACTCGCGATAATGATTTTTCTCGTTATTCTGAGGAGATAACCATCATCAACCCAGTGACGGATAGTGACTTTTAACCAGTCAATCAAGTACGTTCCGGCCCTGTCGGGCCGCCGCTTATTTCAGCGTTACATGCACACGGAGGTTTAGTGTCTGATTTAAAACCTGACCCAGGAGTATTTCTAGTTAAAGGAGACACTGTTAGTGTTCCATCATTGACATTGTCGGTTAACGAGCAAGGTGAAGTCGAAGCTAGTCCAATTTATCTTAATGTTGGAATAGACATGACAGCTTATTGGTTAGACATAGCTTATAAACATTTGCTAGCGACTGAGTCCGCTCATAAAAAGTTAATGGTTGCAAAGGAAGAAAAAGATAACGAAAAAATAGCTCGTTACCTTAAGAAAGAATCCATTGCTGGAATGCAATCTATAATGGCTGCTAGTATTGCGTTGGATGCTTATTATTCAAGTATCAAACAGCATGTAGATATTCCACAGGAAACTATTAATATATGGCGCGAAAATGGTACCGCGCGATATAAACAAATATCTGAAGTTTTTCGAATGGGATTTCGTTTAAAACCCCCAAGCAGTAAAAGCCTGAGAGAGATATTAAAACAAAACTTTAGATTTAGGGATAAAGCTGTTCACCCAAGTCCCGGAACTGCTGCGCCTCTATTGCATGTTGAATTGAATAAAGTTACTGACTGGAGGTATGCTACTTTTAGGTTCAATAACGCAAAAGCTATATATGGTTTGTCTCTAAGCATTGTTTTAAAAACCTCAACCAAACCGGATTCTAAAATAGCCGATAGCCTAAAAGCGTTTTGTGAAAAATTAATACCGCGCATTAAACCCCTTGAACGTAAATGGAATAAAAGATTTGGAGACCTGTTATAAAGTGCATGTAACAAGTCGTTACACACAAATGGAATCAAGGGGTGGAGAATCGAATTAAAGGGGACGCTACCCTTTTTGACTGTACATTATTTACTTAGGTTTAATCAGTTTCTGATCAACTTTACGTTGCCCTTTCATCTTTTTATAAAAGTTTTCGTGAGACCCCAGTTGTAGCAGATACATCTCAAGCCTGTCTTCCAACCAAGAGTATCCTAAAAGTGCCAGTTGTTTATCAAGTTGAAATTTGTGCACTCTCAAAAAAGCTAAATCGCCTTTCTTCTGCTCCCCTATCTCAGGGTCTTCAATGATTTTTTCTATCTCATCTTCAACCACTTTGAGTTGCGCTTTTGTCAGCTTTTTAATGGCTTTCTCAAATCGTCGCGATTCATAAACATCAATTTCGTTTTGTTCTTCTGACATAAGGTTTAACTAATCCATGTTTGACTTCTTCGGTCGCCAGTAAAGATTCACGCACAAATTCATACGACAAGTCCGAGTTGTCGATCATGATTTGGCCAATTTTTGCCCAATACTCTATTTGCTTAGGTAGGGAGCGGCTTTCTGCTTCTGCATGAACTCTGGCAATCGTGACAAACTCATCATCCAGTCTTACGCTAGTAGCCATATTTAATACCTTTCATCTCTATGTTTTAGTTTCATCAATACGATGAATAAATGTTGATTAAAAGTATGCGACAATTTGTCGCATTACGCAACACTCAGCCTCATTTCTAGTGAACACAAAACATCAAGGGGTCAGCCAGTTTGTGCAAAAGGAGATTGTTGGGTTTCGTAAACTCAACCCAACCTACCCGATTTCACCAATCAGATCGGATCATGATATTAATTAAATCAATAGTGTCAGAATCAATTGAAATTCACTTCACCACAATCAATGACATAATTCCTCATTCATTAACCTTTGCCCTTGCAATAAAACAGTAACCATCAATGGAATATTTTCTAGAGCTGGGCCATATTGGCCTTTTTATCGCTGCATTTTTAGCTGCGACGATTTTGCCTTTAAGCTCCGAAATTGTTTTAAGTGCTTTATTGCTGAATGGTTTATCCCCCACTACGCTAGTCATTACTGCAACCACAGGTAATGTTTTGGGTTCACTCACCAACTATGCGCTAGGTTACTGGGCTAGTCTGGTTGTGGTAAAAAAGTGGTTAAGGATGTCGGAAGCTGATTTTGTGCGGGCAGAACAGAAATTTGTAAAATACGGCATGTTTGCGTTGTGTTTTGTCTGGGTTCCAATAATCGGTGATCCCTTAACGGTTATGGCGGGTGTTTTGCGGGTTCGTTTAATGTGGTTTCTGATATTGGTGACTGCGGGTAAATTTCTGCGGTATGTTGCTATTAGTTACATGGTATTGAACGTAAATTGACAGATAGATCAAACGATCAACAATAAAAAGTGACAGATTCCGTAGGTTGGGTTGAAGAATGAAACCCAACACTTCATAAATGACGCAACGTTATCTAATTGTTGGGTTTCGCAAGCTCTACCCAACCTAACCCAATCAATGGGGTCAGAGTCGGTTGAAATTCGACGATTACTTGATTTCTCAGAATCTGAATCAAAGCTGTCATGCACCAATGAAAACTCTTATCCTATACCCTATTTACTCTGCATACGTTTAAACCTGATCAAAACAAATCTCTCGGCAAAACTTAGCTGGAGCTTTTCAGAATGAACACCAACTCCCCTGTGATCGACCATTTTACAAATGGTGCAATGGTTTATGATGAACGAAACCGGCAGTTGGCTCCTATTGCCGATAATATGCATTTTCTGATTCGGCTTATTTTAAAAAATGCTCCAGAGCAGGCGCGTATTCTGAGTGTGGGTGTTGGTACTGGTGCCGAGATAATTTCCCTTTCCAAATCATTTCCTCACTGGACCTTTGTTGGCGTCGATCCATCTATTGGGATGCTGGATGTCTGCCGTGAAAGGCTTATCGAAGCTGGCGTGCGGGATCGTTGTGAGCTGATTCATGGATATGTTGACGATGTGCCTGAAGGTGACAGCTTTGATGCGGTGTTAAGTATTCTGGTTGCTCACTTCGTGAAGCATGAAGACCGATTGAATTTTTATCAGGCAATGTATAGCCGCTTACGCACTAATGGCATGTTGATTAGTACTGAAATCAGCTTTGATTTGGACTCAGCCGAATTTCCATTCATGTTAAAAAACTGGGAAGCAGTGCAATCGATGATGGGAGCCACTCCGGAATCACTGGCGAATCTGCCAATGCAACTACGCGAAATGCTTTCCGTCATCTCACCAGCAGAAACTGCACACCTGCTAAAACAAGCCGGGATTGACGTGCCGATTCGCTTTTTTCAGGCGTTTATGATTAGCGGTTGGTACGGTATCAAGACTGTTTGATATCAACAGCTCAAACAGGCTGCTTTGGGAAGGCAACGCTTGTGCATCAACTACCCGAATTTTTCAGTGGCGCAACAATAGTTGCCACCCGCTCAGGCTGGCAGTTGAGATAGGGGGATGAAGCGAGCCACTTATCATCTGGATAATAAGAAAAGACAAATTGACCATCCTTGAGGATATCTACCACCTGATCGGCAACATCCCGGCTCACCGCCGGGCATCCATGGCTGCGGCCAATGCGGCCATGTTGTTTAATCCATTGGTTGTTCACATAGTCGGCGCCATGGATAACGATTGCACGTTCCCGGGCGCGATCATTGATGCCGGGTTCCAGACCATCCATCCGCAAGGAATAACCGTGCCGGCCAATATAACTTTCAGAAGCCCGGAAAAGACCGATGCTTGACTTGTGACTACCCTCTACATTGGAAAATTTGCTGGCCACGTTGTCACCTGAATTGCGGCCATGGGCTACCAGCTCTTCAAGTATCAGTGACCGACTGTCCAGATCGAAGATCCACAGGCGTGGTTCAGAGGATGGTAGAGAAAAGTCGATAATCGCCAGTCTTGAAGCCTGATCAATACCGTGATTGACGGCACACGTCATGGCGGCGATGGCCTTGTCCAGCACGGCCCGATTCAGGTTTGGGGCCTGCCTAACCAGGTCTTCATTGAGGGAGGGCTGTACTGACTTGAAACCTATTGCATTAATGGCGTTATCGTTGGAATGGGAGGGAATGGAAAGAACAAGCAGAAAACTTAAGACAAAGGCTGCCGTCAGGCGCCGGGATGTGAACTGGTGCATCGTTTTTTCCCCTCGTAATGCTCTGGTGCCCTTTTCAGGGACGAGTCAATATGCCAGAACCGGAATAATGGTGCGACTGCACAATTCATCCGCATGCCAATCAACAATGTTATGGTTAGGGCTTGTTTAGCTCACAACAGCGGCGGAGATGAAAGCTAAGCAAGTCCAATGGTGGATTCTAGCAGGCTTGAAGAAAGGAGCAAGAAGGTTGTACATTTTGTTACAAAAGTGGTGCGCTTTGACGGCATGCTTTTTGGTCATCTCGGTATTACCCAGTCACGTGCTGGCCGTGAGCAATTTGCAAACACAGTTCGCCAGCGATCTTGCTCCGATTCTGTCAGACGACAAACGTTGTCGCGTTCCGGATACCAGCAGATCAAAGTCGCAGACGGACTGGCTACAGAGCCTTTACGGTAACCATTTCTCCGCTCCATTATGGACCGATCAAAAGCGTTATGATGCCCTGCTGGCTGCCCTGACGGATCTGAAATGGGATGGCCTGGATCCTGAAATGTACGCCATCCTGCAGTTGGAACAATGGCGCATAATTGGGAACACTGATGGTAAAACGCTAGCCTGTCGTGACTTATTGGCTTCCACGGCCTACCTGGCAGCGCTCTACCACTTGCAGTATGGTTTTCTCGATCGTTCTGTTATCGCTCCCATCTGGCGCCTCGTTGAGGAGGAAGACAACGGGATCGATGCAGTGTCGCTTGAAAACCTTGGTATCGTGGCTCGCCAAGGTCTGCAGAATATCGCTACCGCGATTGATCATGCCCGGCCAGAATCTTCTGCTTACCGGCAATTACGCTCAGCATATAAGATCTGGCATCAACAACATCGTGACGTAAACTGGCCTTATGTGCCCCATGGCCCGCTGTTGAGGCCCGGCATGAAAGATGACAGGGTATCGGTTCTGCACCAACGATTGATACAAATCCCCAACACCGACATTGCGCCAGACAATCGCCCTTCTCACCCTGATGATCACTACGATGCAGCGTTAGTGGAAAAAGTAAAGGATTTTCAGGCCCAGCATCGCCTGAAGGTAGATGGTATTGTGGGTCCTGAAACATTGGATGCGCTCAATCTGTCACGCAATTTTCGCGAGGAGCAGTTTAAGATCAACTTGGAACGTATGCGCTGGCTGGAGCGGGAAATATCGCCCACACTGTTGCTGGTTGACATCGCCGGTGCCCAGGTTACCTATACTCGTGATGGTCAGATCATCTGGCAAGGAAAAGTGCAGGTGGGAACTGCCCGCCGCCAGACCCCTGCCCTCAGATCCTCAGTAAGCTATCTCACTTTTAGTCCTAACTGGACCGTGCCACCCACCATCTATCGCCAGGACAAGCTACCGGAAATCCGTAAGAATATAGCGTATCTTGCTGCCAACCGGCTCAGAGTGCTGGATCAGGATGGACGCGAGCTGAACCCTGCCACGATTGACTGGCAAAATCCGGGGTCAATTAAGCTACGCCAGGATCCGGGACCGAACAACGCCCTGGGCTTGGTGGTGATCCGTTTTCCCAATCCCTTTTTTGTATACCTGCACGACACTCCCAGTCAGAGTCTGTTTGCCAGTCACAGACGTACTTACAGCTCCGGCTGTGTACGTGTAGAAGGGGCCAGAAACCTGGCTGACGAGCTGTTCGCTGGCGCAAGTCAGCAAACCCATAACGCGATAATCGACGCTATTGAACGGAGACAGACTCGCAATATTCCCTTGCCTGCCAGAGTACCAATATTAATGGACTACTGGACTGCAGCAGCAGATGAAGATGGCCGGGTGGAATTCAGGCCGGATGTGTATCAGCGCGATGTTGAATTGGCGACGGCCCTTAAAGCGCAGCAGAGAAGAATAAACACCTTTTTAACTGAATTACCGCCTTGATCGCTCTGTAATCAGTTATCAGGTCTGTCGAATCGACTAAATCAAAAGCGGCTGTGCACTGCTCTTTCCCGGTAATATCGGCAAAAGGGTTGCGCTTTGAACACCTTTCTTTTGTAAACAACAACACCCGAGTCAGCTGAAATTTACAGTATTCAATCAAATAGAAATTACAGCATGATTTGTCACTCTGAACTGAGTCTGGAGCGAAAGGAGCACTTCGCTTTTATTTGAACGAGTGGAATATAAAAAAATGGGCCCGAAGGCCCATATATTTCTTACTGAGTTTGGTCATCTATTTTGGCATCAGGCGCATTTTTTTTGACTGACTCAATACCATTATCACGACCAGAGGCAGTTTTATAACTTTGACTGGTGCCGATAACCTGATGATTGGCAGCTTTCAAAGTGAAGGAAAACTTGCCGCCTGCTGATTCTTTCTTTTCATAACGGCTGTCATCCGGTGCATTTGTTCTGACTGATTCGATGCCGTTATTACAGGCTGATTTTGAAGAGTAACCTTCACTGCCCAAAATAATTTCACCATTACCGGCTTTGAGCCGGAAACGATGCTCCCCTGCTTTGTCTTCATAGATTTCGAACTTTGCTGCCATGACATTCTCCCTACCTCTGGTAAAAAAACACATTGCTTCCAAGTCGTTGAGATGAAAATAGTCTTTTTCTCAATGGCTTGCAACAAAATAATGTTGTCACAATAGTAGGTTGACGCTGATATATGAAGCTCAACAACTTTGATACAAGGCTGGAATTTTCGAACCAGATCACTGCATTCAGACTCCATATAACGAGGCTAATTCAACTCAACAAATACAGTTTTTACCGCGCTTTTTGGCTTTGTACATAGCTTCGTCGGCAGCTGCAATGAGCTGAGTGATTTGTTCACCCTGTTGAGGGAAAACAGAAATGCCGATACTGACTGATAGTTCTATTTCGTTTCCTTGCCATTCATAAGGTTTTGCGAGTTCCACCCGAATTTTTTCGGCGACGCCAAAAGCGCCATTTCGATTTTCAACGGCATCAAGCAAAACAACGAATTCATCGCCGCCAAACCTCACTACTGTATCCGTTTCACGAACACATTGCGTGATGCGGAGCGCGGCTTCCTTTAATAGACAATCTCCTGCTGCATGGCCAAAGGTATCGTTGGCCTCTTTGAATTTATCCAGATCCATATACATCAGGGCAAAATGCGTTTGTTCGCGTTTGGCCCGCAACAAGGATCGTTGTATACGATCCTGAAACAATTCACGATTTGGCAAGCCAGTCAAAGCATCGTACAAAGCGAGATATTGCAGTCGGTCAAGCATTTGGTGACGCTCTACAGCTGTACCAATTTGAGAAGCGGTAAAGGTCAGCAAAGCCTGGTCATTTTCGTTCAGTGAAAAATCCGGCTCGGTTAATGCCAATGCCATGAGGCCAAAACCTGCCTCATTTAATTGCAATGGGACCAGCAGCATTAATTTGCCATCAATTGTTTCAAGCGCCATATCACTGTGACTGGCGATTCTGAACATCACCTCATCTTTAAGCGGGCTTAAACAGTCCCTTACGCTTTCAAACAGCATCTTCCAGGTTTCATTCCCCGGCATTTTTAACGCAATACCAAAAGTCGCCACCGGTAAATGCGTATTAAGGTGATATAAAACCTGCTGACAAAGTGGCTTGATGTTATTGGTTCTGTGAGCAGTATCCGAGATAGAAATCAGCGATTGTTGCATCGCTTCAGCCGCTTTAATGCGGGTAATGTCACGGGCCACACCCAGACGCATTTTATGTTTTTCTGACCAGCTGGTTGACCAGAGCAGATGCACAACTTGACCGTCATTACGAATGTAACGGTTTTCAAAATCAAGCACTTGCTTATCCTGCATAACCGTCGTGATGCTTTGCTGAGTTTTGTCGTGATCTTCGGGATGCAACAGATCCAGCATTCGCTTGCCAATCATATCTTCCGGAGGATAACCAAAGACACGCTGTGCTCCGTTACTGATATAGATGATGCGACTTTCTTCATCCACCGCACAAATTGCGTCGAGCAGTAAATCTACGTATTCGCTAAATGAGTCAAGAAAAGGTTTATCCATGACATATTCTTACGTGTTGACAGGCATCTGACAAGCGAAACCGCCTTATATTCATGGTTAAGCTCTCTTATTGTTCTATTTCGCAGTCTGGGAATAAATCCATATCCAGGGTCCAATATTCACCTGAAAGTCAGGAAAAACCTCTCGCAACCATAAATCCATGAGGTCGTCATACAAAAGCAGTTTCTGTTTTTCTAACTCGGGAGGTACCCATGAAGCAGTCTTTTTTAACTGTAATATTTGCCACTTTATTTATCGGCCTGGCAGGTTGCGCCAAAGATCACATTATTGCGACCAATGATGGCCGCATGATTGATAGTGCAACCAAACCAGAAGTCAATGATGAAACCGGCATGATTGAATATGAAGACGAAGATGGTCGCGAGAACCAGATTCCTGTTGGGGATGTGAGTGAAATTAAAGAACGTTAATTGTGTAGGGCGGGCTTCGGCCCGCCGGTTCTTTTCTATGTTTTATACAGCCCAAAACGCTTTTCCACATCTTCACTCGACATGGGTCTGGCATACAGGTATCCCTGAATTTCATCACATCCATTTTGCTTAAGAAAGTCACATTGAGCCTGCGTTTCCACCCCTTCAGCGATGACATGAAGGCGTAACTGCCGTGCCAGAACAATTGTTGTCTGCACGATACTCATATCATCCGCATCATCAGGAATACCATCAATAAATGAGCGATCAATTTTAAGCCGGTCAAACGGAAAGCGTTTTAAGTAAGCGAGACTTGAATAACCGGTGCCATAATCATCCAATGCCAGACAAATTCCCATTTCATGTAATGAGTTTAATATGACAATTGCCTGTTCCGGGTTTTGCATGGCACTTGATTCAGTGACTTCCAGTTCCAGCAAATGGGCCGGGCATCCGGTTTCGTTGAGGATTTGTCTGACATCAATCGCTAAACCAACAGAATCAAGTTGTCGGCGTGACAGGTTGACCGCCATTCTGAAATTTGTTTTTCCGGCATCAAACCACGCTTTTGCCTGAGCGCAGGCTGTGCGTAAAACCCAATCTCCGATGGGTAAGATCAGCCCGGTTTCTTCTGCAACGGGAATAAAGTCTGCGGGTGAAATGATGCCGATTTCAGGATGTGACCATCTCAATAACGCTTCTGTACCAATACATTCCCCCGTGTCCAGATCCATCAACGGTTGATAATGCAGATAAAGCTGGTTTCGCTCTAATGCAAAACGAAGATCGTTTTCCAGTTGCAGCCGCGCATGAACCTTTTGATCCAATTCCGGACTGAAGAAACGGAAAATCCCTCTTCCATGCTCTTTGGCCAGATACAGGGAGGTATCTGCATATTTGACTAATAAGTCAGCATTATTGGCATCCCGTGGACACAGACTGATACCAATACTGGCATTGATATGCAGCTGACGGCCCAACACACTGAACGGTAGCGACAGTATATTTATCAGTTTGCTGGCAACATGTGCCGCATCATCCGGGCCGACAAGGCTGGGCAGCAGAATCAGGAACTCATCACCACCGACACGGCCGATGGTATCTTCTTCCCTTAATATCTGAGACAGACGGGCACCGACCTGTTGCAATAATAAATCACCGGTTTGATGACCCAGAGAGTCATTAATGTTTTTGAAACGATCCAAATCCAGAAACAGAACGGCTAATGTTTTTGAATGACGGATGGTGTGGGTAATCGCATGCTCAAGACGATTCATGGTCAGTAACCGGTTGGGCAAAGCCGTCAATGAGTCATGATAGGCAAGATATTCTATATGGGCTTCCTGTTCCTTACGTTCAGTAATGTCCTGAGCAGTACCCGCAACCCGGTAAATTTCACCCGCTTCATTTTCAATCGCAAAGGCCCGTTGGTGAATATGTTTGATGGCATGATCCGGACGAATAATCCGAAATTCTATATCGTATTCCCCACTGACTCTGCCTTCAGTCAGTGCTTGTCTGACATAATCGATATCTTCAGGATGGATGGTTTCCAGCCAGGATGCGGGGTTTTCGTAGAGGCTTTCGCAACTTCTGCCCCAGATTGCTTCATAAGCCGGGCTAATGTAAAGAATTTGACCCATCGCCAGATCGGACAGCCACACGACCTCTTCAATATTCTCGGCAAGCTGACGAAAACGTTCCTCCTGTTCCTGTAATGCGTTTTCAACGGCCTTTCTTTCCGTGATGTCATGTGTCAGCGCAAGATTGTAGCCGATGCCGTTATATTCAAAATAATTAGCATTTACTTCGATTGGAATAATTTTGCCTGACTTTGTCCGGTGTTTTGTTTCTAAACGGATTGAATGTTCCTGTTTGAGCTCTTCCCAATGCTCGCCCCAGCGATCTTCAGGCGTTTCTGGATCAACATCGTGCACCGTCATTTGCAAGAGTTCTTCACGGCTGTAACCCATCGCATGACAAGTCTCATCATTTACATAACGAATGCGTGCGTTCTTGTCTAACAGATAAATACATTCCTTTACCTGGTTAATGGCAAAGTTCAGCAAGGCAATACTTTGATCGGCCTTTTTATGCTGATCAATATTTTCTATCTGCGATACAAAATAGAGTGGCTGGTTATTCCTGTCCCGAACAATACTGGTCGTCAGCCTCGCCCAAAAATACTGACCGTTCTGATGTCGATAGCGTTTTTCAAGCTGAATAAAGGAAAGTTCGCCAGCTATCAGTCTGGTGACATCCTCTTTCCCTCTTAGCAAATCGTCAGGATGCGTCATTTCCTGATAGGTCATCTGTCGCAATTCTTCTTCAGAATAACCAAACATTTCATAGATAGATTGGTTGGCACGCAACCATTGTCCGTTTAACGATAATATTCCCATGCCGATGGCTGCAAATTCAAACGCCTGGCGAAAACGCTCATCACTTTCACGTTGCTCACGATATATCAGCAAACTGGTCAACCCATCCGATAAACGATGACCGATTTCACTGAATAAACGTTTTTCTTCACTGGTCCAGACACGTTGATACGAACATTGGTGTAAGCCAAACACCCATGGTTTACCTATTTTGGGATAGATTGCCGTGCCAATTAATGACCGCACCTGATAATCCCTCAGAAAGTCGGGCGAGTCAGGACTTTCGATATCCGTAATCAACGTAACTGGCTCACTTGAGCTCAGATACGCATTTATTGCCGCGGCAGATTCCGTTGTCATGGGGTAGTCAATCCCTGCCGCAAAACCGCCAGGGTAATCAGGATGAGTCTGTTCCATGGGCACACTCCACGAAGCACTCTCCGGATCACAGGGATAAATGAGCCATGCGCGATCACAACCAAAACAGTTGAGAATCGCTTCAAGAACATCACTCATCATCTTTTCAAGATTATTGGTGCCCTGAATGGCTCGATTGACTTGATCCAGAGATTCCAGAAAATGCAGATGCGCCTGATGTTCCTGTTCATTGCGTCCAGCCTCGGTGATGTCCTGAAAATACCCATGCCAGACAATACCCGTTTCGGTATCTTCATCTGCTTCAGGCAAGGCCTTGCAGTCCACCAGAATCTCGCCTTTTACAGGATTTAATACCCGCCACCGTATGTTAACGGGTTGCATCGTCAGTGCCGAGGCATGCAATTCCTGCAGTATATTGGCCTGATCATCAGGATGAACGTACTCCCAGGCCAGAGAGGAATCTTTGATGATCTCGGTATGGGTAATACCGAAAATATCAATTAGGCCGGCTGTACTGTCGAGTATGGCTATCCGATTTCTGGCCTGCAGGCAAAACTTCACAATGGCAACCGGCAACGTATCTGCTAAACGATTATTCACAGATATCTTTCTGGAAATATTTTGGCTGTGGAATTCATTAAAAATACGGTTAACACCTTGTCTTTGATTAAAACTTAACTATTGATTTAAGGGTTTTGTATACAGATTTTTGGATCCGGTCAGACCGTTAAAAAGCAATCGAATGAATAGTTGAGGCATCCTGCACACACCTAAATTTAAAGAAATATTAGGCATATTCCCCTATTATTACAAGGGGTATTCCTGCCCCAAAAAAGGATGTTTTCTCTGACTATAGAGACTGCCCCTTAAGAAATAAAAATATTTCGGGCTGTAGATATGGAATGGCATTGTAAGCCTGTTAATCAAAAAAACCTATGCACTCCATCGCAAAATTAAGCATAGCGTATTCAACTGAACATGTTCATGTTAGCAACGATATATTTATGCCTTGCTCAGGGAGTATAGGTTAAAGGCTAGTTTGGTAAGAGGTGAAAAAACCGTTGATTCGGTGTCGAGTTCATAAAAATAGTTACCTCGTTTTTTTCAACAAAACAGGCATTGATGATCAGGTTTTCATAAAGCCAGTAAATAAAACCGCCTTGCTCAACCCGGTAGCGCCATTGGTACTGAAACTGCATCCATCCGTTATTTAGTGTGGCGAGTAATTTGGGCTGTTCATCGACCTGCAGTCGGGCTTTAAACTCGACTGTCTGGACATCCAGATCAAACCTGAAACGGTCAATCAACACAGCATTTTCCACCAACTGACAACGAATACGATTGCCCATCACATCGTCACCCTGCTGATCCAGCAACACCCGCCCATCAAAGAGCATTTGTGCCGAAGAACTAATGGGATATCGCCCGGGTAAGGCTTGCCGTTGTTCAATATGTTGTTCTGAAAGCTGAGATTTATCCCACTGCCGAATGATGATTTGCAGAACCAGTTTTTTCATGATGAATATTCGGGTGTTGATCCCCCACACCAGCTGACTGACTGGTATGGGGTCATTCGCTAGTTGACCAGACTTTGAATCGGCGCAGGAATTCGTCCACCCAATCGTACAAAGCGATTTTCATGACTGCCCATATTGACGGCCATCACCGGGCCTTCACCCAATAAACCACCGAAACGCACAATATCACCAGCTTTTTTGCCAGGCGCAGGAATCAACCTTGCGGCTGTCGTTTTCTTATTGATAACACCGATGGCCATTTCATCCGCAATGATTGCTGAAATCATTTCAGCTGAGGTATCACCCGGGATTGCCACCATATCCAGACCGACAGAACAGACAGCGGTCATGGCTTCAAGTTTTTCCAGACTCAAGGTGCCATTGGCTGCTGACTCAGCAATGGTCAGATCTTCACAAACCGGAATAAACGCACCACTCAATCCGCCCACATGTGAACTGGCAAAGGCGCCACCTTTTTTAACGGCATCATTCAACATGGATAAAAACGCGGTACTGCCTGGCGCACCAAATGCCGGTATGCCAATCGCTTCAAAGATTTCGCCAACACTGTCATTACGATTCGGTGTAGGTGCCAGAGACAAGTCGACAATACCAAATGGCAGATTAAGTAATTGTGCCACTTCGCGGCCAACCAGCTCACCGGCACGAGTTAATCTGGCAGCCGTTTGTTTAATCACGTCCGCCGCACGGCTCAGATCCATATTGTCATCTTCAGCCAGGGCTTTTTCCAAAGCGGCTTTCACTACGCCCGGTCCACTCACCCCTACACTGACAACGGCATCTGCCTCACCGATACCTAGATAAGCACCCGCCATAAACGGTACATCCTGCGGAATATTGGCAAACACCACTAATTTAGCAGCGGCCAGGCCATCATCATCAGCGGTGAGTTCTGCAGCCTGTTTAATGATTTGTCCCATCTTGAGAATGGCATCCATATTGATACCGGCACGGGTACTGGCAACATTGACTGATGAGCAGATGCGTTGCGTTTCAGTCAGCGCCTGGGGAATCGCTTCGATCAAAGCCTGATCACCTTTACTCATGCCCTTCTCTACCAGCGCAGTAAATCCACCGATAAAATCCACACCCAGTTCATGTGCTGCCTTATCAAGCGTAACGGCCACCTCCACTAATTGCTTTGAACTGAAAGGCGCACCCACCACACCGATTGGACTAATGGAAATACGTTTGTTGGCAACTTCAATGCCATAGCGTCTTTCGATACGGTTACAGGAAGCGACCAATTGGCCAGCGTAACGAGTGATTTTGTCGTAAATTTTACGTTTGAACGTTTCCAGATCATGACTGACACAATCCGTCAGGTTGATGCCAACAGTCACGGTGCGAAGATCCAGGTTTTGTTCCCGCACCATCATCAGGGTTGAAATAATATCTTTTTCGTTGAGCATGAGGGTTTCCTTAATTGCTGATGTTGCTCACGGATTCGAAAATCTTGCGATGCTGTGTATCGATTTCGATATCCAGTCTTTGACCGACTTCCTCTAACGCGTCACGCAGATCCTGCATAACGGTTGAACGCGGTACATCAACTTCAAACACCATCAGATTATCCATCGGGTTTTTGCCGCCCTTAAATATTGCCTGAATATTCGTGATATTAACGCCATGTTGCGCCAGATGGGTAGACACTTCTGCCACCAGTCCACGACGATCAGGCCCGATGACGGTCAGGATGTAGGGCTGAACTTCAGGTGTATTTTCCTGCCAGGGGGTTAATTGCTCATCCCAGGGATCGACATGGATCGACAGTCGCATCTTCTGACCAACTTGCTGAAGCGCCTGATGAAGCTCTTCGCACTGTTTTTCTTCGGGCATCGACACCATTAATAACGCGCCGAATACTGATTGAAGCAACGTTTGACTGAGGTTTTCTATATTACCGCCATGTTCAGTGATGACAGTGGCGACCGCCGCCATAATGCCGGGTTGGTCAGTGCCAAGAACCGAAATAAGTGCCTTATTCACGATGTCTCCTTGTATGAGATCGATGGATGAAAATCTAAAATGGGCAATGCCAGTTATCAACGATGGCTACCGGAAGCTAAATAGACAACGGCTTTGCGACAATATCGCAATGTGCATCGAATTTATAATGCCGTTTTTCATTAGGGGAATACGGTATGCAGATAATGATTAAGTCGGATAGCTTAACAAATGAGGGCAAAACAGCGTAATTCAATGACGGTTTTCACTTAATGAGCTGTGATTAGATATAGGTATCTAATTTTCTACTGAATGTCGGCTCTTTATCAATCGCAACTTTATGATTGATTGCATTATCTTCACGTTTGGCACGCTGCTCATTTTGCAATTTTTGCTGCTGCATCGCTTCTAGCTGCATTATCTGGGCCTGGGTGACCTGGATTTGCATTTGAATCATTTTGATCTTATCGACTGTCTTGGGCGTTCTTTCCTGACTCGCCTGTTTCAGCTCTTCAAACAGATCGACGAGTTTTTGTTTTAATGCCGCTATTCTGGACTCTAGCGAACGGCCAGCTGATTTATTATCACTCACAACCGATTGACCGGAAGCAGAGAGAGAACGCATGTCGACAGTAATCCCTATACTCATGATAGAGTTTCCATAAACAGATCAATCACAATGTCGGCATTTATCAGAATAACGTTAATTTTTCTGCCGGCTTATTAAAAAACCACGTTTCGCTTACTTAATCACGGGTTGCTTTATGGCCATTCAATTTTTACCCATTATCAAAGCAGTCGCACCGTATGTCGCCCAGGTTGCGGCCTATGCCATTCCTGCCTTTACCGCTAAACCTGAAACCGTTAAGGCTGATCCGGTTCTGGTAAAGCAGATCGAAGAATTACAGGAGGCGGCGACGCAGAATGCCCAATCCATTCATGTCCTTGCCGAGAACATGCAGCAAGCGATTAGCGGATTTGAAACCGCTGCTGAACAGGCCAAAAAGCAGGTTGCAACTTATCGTACTCTGCTGTTTATATCGTTTGGGCTATCGACAGTAGCTATTTTGATTTGTCTCTATCTACTGCTCAGGTAAGGAATTAGCGTTGCCACATTGCATCATCGAATATTCCAGCAGTTTGGAATCGGCCCTGTCGCCGTCCCTTCTGGTTGATGTTGTGCATCAGGCTACGCTGGATTCGGGATTATTTGATACATCACACATCAAAACGCGTGCCCTGGCATACGATTATTTTCAACTGGCTGTTGAGTATCATGACTTTATTCATGTAACCATCAGGCTGCATAGTGGCCGTACAGTGCTACAGAAGCAACGGCTAACAGCGGGGATCCTGCAAGCTCTGGAAAATATCAAATTGTCGGCAATAACATTAACGGTTGAGGCGGTTGATATGCATAGCGAAAGCTATGCCAAACACTCTGTAATCCAGGGTTTTGTTAGTCGTGAATAACCAGCTTGATGTGCGGTAATTGCTGATGACGCATTGCCGTGACGGATGGATTCTCTCCAAACAGATTGGTGTAGTCTTGCGTAAACTGACCAGCATGAAAAAAACCGTGTTGCTGCGCGATCATCGAAATGGTTTCGTCTTTCTGTAACCCCTCCAGCAAAACTCGTCTTACCGCATTAAGCCGCGAAATTCGTACACACTTCAACGGACTGATTCCCATTACATCTTCAAAACAGTATTGCAAAGTACGTCGACTGACATGTGCCAGGTGACACATATCCGTAATCGTTATGGGTTTGTCATGATGTTCTTCCAGATAAGTCGTCACTTTTTGCACAACTGCACGACGTTTGGCAAAGCTTGGCTTTTGGGGAATCTTCTGTTCGTTTTGTTGCAAAATTTCCAGCACAGCCATCATTAATATCTCTTCCTGATGATGTCTGCTCAGCCTGTCCTGCTGAGGTTTCAATACCTCATTAAGCAAATATCGCAGAGAATTAAGTTTGGCTGAGTGCCATACCCTTAATGGTGAATGAAACAGGCTGTTATCCAGTTTTATTCCGTTCTCACAGGCGACTTCGTTCAAGTTGTCCTGATTGACTACAATGCCAAAAATATTAAATTGCTCTGGGGTGACCAGTTCAAACTGCGTATTGCCTGGCCGAATCATCACATGATCCCGACTAATATGATGACCGTTAATGCGACAAGACTTTTCATCTGCTGACAGTCCCAACCAGATTGCATTTGGCCAGACATTGCATTGTTGCCTCACCGTTTGACTGGTGTGCTCACGAAATGCATGTATTGATTCAAAGCGTACTTCTTCAATTCTGCCGTAAAAACGCCCATGACTCATCTGGTCATATTGCTGTTGCCAGTCTTTCAGATTATGCGCCTGCTCATCCGCATCCGTTGCCTCCAGAACGCACCATTTCGATACAACCCCGCTTTGTTTAGGTGCAAATTTTGCCAGTTCGTCTGTCATTTGCTTTACCTGTTTTAGTAATAAAGCCGCCCGCAGCTAAGTAAGTAACTGAATATAAACCTAATATTTTTTTGCCGATTTTCGATATTCGCTGGGTACAGATATCGCATTAATCATTTGTAAACTTTGTTTATTCACAGGCAATTTTTATTCCATCCACTTGGATTTAAAGAAATTTATGGGCCAGAGCTATCGTTACCAATTGGGCAGCAAAACCTATCAATTTGCCAACCTGGCAGATCTGATGGCTAAGGCATCCCCTGCTCGATCTGGAGACCGGTTGGCGGGTGTTATTGCGGAAACAGCAGAGCAACGTGCAGTTGCCCAGTTACTGTTGGCTGAAGTGCCATTGAAAACCTTTCTGAATGAAACTTTAGTGCCTTATGAAGAGGATGAAATCACCCGATTAATTATCGATGAACATGATGTCCAGGCGTTTTCGACTATTTCACATCTGACTGTCGGCGATTTTCGTAACTGGCTACTGACCGATGCAACTGATACCGAAAAACTAAATCAGGTCAGTCCCGGTGTGACCCCGGAAATGGCGGCTGCAGTCAGCAAAATCATGCGTAATCAGGATCTGATTCTGGTGGCTCAGAAATGTCAGGTGGTTACTTCTTTTCGCAACACCATTGGTCTGCCAAAACGTTTATCTACCCGTCTGCAACCCAATCATCCGACGGATGATGTCAATGGCATCGCCGCCAGCATGCTGGATGGTCTGCTTTACGGTTCTGGTGATGCGGTTATTGGCATTAATCCGGCAACTGATAATGTGACTCAGGCCACTCGTTTGATGTGTTTGATGGATGAAGTGATTTCCTTATATGAGATCCCGACTCAATCCTGCGTTTTGACCCACGTCACTAACACCCTGGAATGCATCGAAAACGGTGCGCCGGTGGATCTGGTATTTCAATCGATCGGCGGTACCGAAAAAACCAATAGCAGCTTTGGCTTTAATCTGGCGATATTAGCTGAAGCTCAGCAAGCCGCTTTGTCACTTAATCGTGGCACGGTCGGACAGAACGTCATGTATTTCGAAACCGGACAAGGCAGTTCGCTGTCAGCCAATGCCCATCATGGTCTGGATCAACAAACCTGCGAAGCTCGCGCCTACGCCGTGGCTCGTAAATTCAAGCCATTACTGGTCAATACTGTCGTCGGCTTTATTGGTCCTGAATATTTGTTTGATGGAAAGGAGATTATTCGTGCGGGTCTGGAAGATCATTTCTGTGGCAAGTTACTGGGGCTACCAATGGGCTGCGATGTCTGCTACACCAATCATGCCGAAGCCGATCAGAATGATATGGATAATCTGCTGACCTTACTCGGTACGGCTGGATGTTCGTTTGTGATGGGCATTCCCGGCTCAGACGACATCATGCTCAATTATCAGACAACATCTTTTCATGATGCTTTGTATGCCCGCCGTGTTTTGGGTTTGGGTGCTGCGCCGGAATTCGAAGCGTGGCTGGAAAAGATGCAGATCATGAGCAATGCCGGGATGGCCTGCTTGAGCAATCATTTCCCCCCCGCCTTTGCTGGCACACTGAGTCATTCCGCCGTGAAACATTATCATGGTTGAAGTTACCAACATGTTGATTGTTGATGACGAACAGGCAGCCGATAGCCTGATCACTCATAACCCATGGCGTCAACTCAGACAATTTACGGCTGCTCGAATTGGTATTGGCAGAGCCGGTGTCAGCACCCCAACTCGTGAAACCCTCGAATTTCAATTAGCTCATGCTCAGGCGCGTGATGCCGTGCATACCGAACTGGATATCGAAACCCTACAACAACAGCTAAAACAACTGCAGCAAGAATTTCCACAAATCAATTCACAACAATCACTGGTATTACACAGCAAAGCCATTGATCGCGTGACTTATTTGCAACGTCCGGACTATGGCCGTCAGCTAGATGAAGCGGGTTTTGCCAGTTTGAAACCGCATTACACCAACACTCCTTACGACCTGGCTTTAGTGATTGCCGATGGATTATCTGCAAAGGCCATTCACCAAAATGCGGTGAAGTTTATTGCCAGTTTATTGCCGTTACTGCTGAAAGAAATTCCAGACTTTTCCCTGGCGCCAATCAGCCTGGTCAATCAAGGCCGAGTGGCCATTGGTGATGATATCGGTGAAGCGTTGAATGCCCGGGCGGTGTTGATTCTTATTGGTGAACGTCCCGGTCTCAGTTCACCTGACAGCCTTGGCTTATATCTGACCTGGTCGCCCAAAAGAGGCCTGACCGATGACAAGCGTAACTGCATTTCCAATGTACGGCTGGCAGGCCTTTCTTATGCTGCGGCTGCACATAAATGTCTCTATCTGCTAAGCGAAGCTCGCAGACTCCAGTGTTCTGGGGTTGCTATCAAGGATCGTTCAACTGAGAAGATCATTGATAGCAGCGCCGTTCAAACCAGCTTTTTGCTGGACAACAACGTTGACCGAAAAGGGGTGAATGGGAAATGACTTTAACTAAAAAGAGGATAGTAAGATGGAAAACTCGCCAACACTAGAATCCTTGCAGGCAGCTTTGGATGCCCAGCAAGCTGTGTTTGAAATGCATCAGGCCATGAATATAGAAGTTTTTTACTGGTGGTGTACTGCCATCATGTTAATGATTCATGCTGGCTTTCTGGCTTATGAAATGGGTGCTTCACGAAGTAAAAATGCGTTAGCCGCCGGTATCAAGAATATTCTTGCTATTGCAGTGATTATTCCGGCTTTTTACCTGTTCGGCTGGTGGATTTATAACGCTTTTCCAAATGGCTTTGTGCCGATTGAAGCTGCAGCAGCACTGCCCTGGTCCGCTAGTATGGGACCGGATGTTCAGGATATGGGAACCGGCATATTCTGGGCTGCGTTTGCTTTATTTGGTGCGACCACGGGCTCAATACTCTCCGGGGCCGTCATTGAACGGATACGCGTCAGTTCCTTTTTGATTCTGACTATCTTCCTCGGAGGTGTGGTCTGGATTATGGCAGGTGCATGGGGCTGGCATCCAGATGGCTGGTTATTAACCAAATTTGGTTACCACGATCTCGGTGCATCGGGCGTTGTGCATGCTGTAGCCGGTTTCTTTACATTAGGTGTATTAATGAATCTGGGCGCTCGTAAAGGCAAATTTATCAACGGCGTACCACAAATCATTTCACCACACAGTCTGCCAATGACATTGATTGGTCTGATGATGATTATCTTTGGCTTCTTTGGTTTCCTTGGTGGCTGCATCATCTTCAATGGTGGCGAGACAGGTTGGAGTACGATTTATGGTACACCAACGAACCTGTCAGCATTCGCCTTCAATACGCTGATGGGATTTGCCGGTGGCATCATTGGTTGCTACATCGCAACACGTGATCCTTTCTGGACCATGTCAGGTGGTCTGGTCGGTATTATTTCAGTGGCTGCCGGTCTGGATCTCTATTCTCCTTCACTGGCTTTCATCATTGCCGTTTGCACCGGCATTGTCGCTATCCAATTTGCTAAATTCCTTGAAAAACGCGGTATTGATGATGCCGTCGGCGCCGTAACTGTCCATGGATTTACAGGTTTGGCCGCATTAGTCATGGTTGGCGTGTTTGCTGGTGGAACACCCAACATTGAAGGGTTGCCTGCAATCAGCTTTACCGGTCAGTTAATCGGTGCGGCGGTAATGGGGCTGATGGGTTTTGTTCCAGGGTATGGTTTATCGCTGTTACTGAAAAAAGCCAATATCCTGCGGGTGCCTGAAGCCTGTGAAGATATTGGTATTGATGAAGTGGAAATTCTCGCCAAGCCATACCCTGAAGGTAGCGTTCCAGCAATGACGGCAATGACTACCAGTGAAGTACCAAATAAATTAGCCAGTTCTGAAGCATAAGGAGCTTTATTATGGGAAGTTCAATTACAACCTGGGAAAACGTCAGTGCCTACTTTACCTTTGCAGATAATCCATTTGCATTGGTGTTATTTGCCCTTGGCGCTGCGGCGATTCTTGTTGGCTTGATTATCTCCATCATCCGCCATGAAAATGCGGCATTTGAAAAAATCAAATAGCATTGATTCCTGCTTTTGCAGGGTTTACTGATGTATCTGTTAATAATAACCCCGGCTTCAGGCTGGGGTTATTCCATTCGAAGCTATCACTATTTATGCACCACCTGAATAATCATTTCTTTATTAAAAATTCGGTTTTGCTGTTTTAGCCTGTATTGGCCTGGTCCATAACCGGTAATTTTTTTAAAATGATGGGTAAAATGCGCCTGATCAAAGTACCCACAATTTAATGCCGTTTCCACCAGTAGTTGCTCAGGATTCAGTTTGAGTAGATGTCGAGCTTTCTTAATTCTCAATAGCATTTTGAGCTGATTGGGTGCAATACCCACCTGATGGTAAAAATAGCGCTCTGCTTGCCGACGGGTTATTCCCATTCTGTTCAAGGTAGAAATAAGATCTGCATCGGCAACTTCAAATTGGTGACAAAGGTGTTGTACCGGCCCCGAAACCGGTCGCTGCTTTATAAATTGCTTAAGCAACCAAGCTTCTGTCAGATGGATACGACTTTGCAAATCGGCATGAACCAGTTGCTCAAATAAAAGATCTAGCCCTTTAAGCTGAATGTCTTTCGCCGGCAAGATATCCATAACCATTTCGTTCATTGGCAAACCCAGTAATGCGTTTGCACCTCCAGGTTTAAAACGAATACCGAAACTATCTACTGCTGATTCAAAACTGATGGAGTGAAACCTTTGCAAAGCACTAAACCAGCTACCCTCGGCATCACCTTTAAAGTGGAATATCAGACTGCTGCCGCCATCTGGATATAACTTTTCCTGGTGGCGTTGTTGCAATTGGGTTTTGGCAGACCAGAAACATTCGATCCAGGGCGACAGTTTGACGCTGGGCAAAACACGTTGATAGCCAAGATAAACAAGCTCTTGAATGTCATTAGCTGTTTGCATGAGGTTGCATTTCCATTTCAGCCTGCTGGAACACCCTGTATTTTTATTTTATCCATCCAGTTCATTCAAGGGGATTACTGTTTTGGCACCTTGGGATTTGATAAAAATCACCAAAAACGCCGCATCACTCTCCTCACTGGCATTACGAGAAACCAGATGAATATCTTCAGGCGATTCATAAAATGTATCACCAGCAACTAATCTGACAAGCTCACCACCTTCAACCTGCATTTCAACTGTCCCTTCAAGCATATAGACCAAGGTATGAGCGCGATGTCTGTGGGGTTCAGATTTTTCTCCTGGGGCATACCGTACCTTTATCATCTCAATTTCTTCATTAAATGGAGCCTGAAGGTGGTGTGACATGAGATCAGTAATTTCGGTCGCATTAACGACTGGCGTAAAAAACACAATAATCAAGGCAAGCCGCATAAATATAGCAAAGACACTGTTTTTATTTAACATGCTCATATTCTCCTATGCATTGGGTATTTTGCGTTCAGGAATAAAATGGAAAGCCGCCACTATCCTGTTCCAGCTATTAATTTTCACAATAGTCGCCACGAGTGCAATCCGTTCGGTTTCAGAGAAATGCTGGCTTAAATCGGAATAATCTGCTTCGGATACCTGATGGGATGGTAGTTGTGTAAGCCGTTCACAAAGGTTTAGTGCTGCTGCTTCCTGTTCAGAGAACCAGGGGACTTCACGCCATGCAGCGATGACATCCAATCTTTGCTGATCTTCACCCAAATCGCGAGCATGTTTGAAATGCATGTCCAGACAAAAGCCACACCCATTTATCTGAGAAGCCCGGATTTCCAGCAAGCAGATCAGGCGTTTGTCCAGGATTATGTTATCGACTGCATCGGCTATTAAACCAAGTCCTTGAGGTAAAGCAGGAAACAGCCGATAAACTTTTGCCTGGTTGATTCTTGACATAATTCACTCCGCATTTAAATAACGCAGTGAATTATGTCGGTAACCAGATTTGTTGAATTGTAAATTTGCGTCAAATCAGATTTATTTATCTAGTAGCACTGAAAATAACGTGTTCAGTTAAATAAGGTAAAATTGCCTATTCGGATCAATTTCTATCCCAGTCTTTTAAATCGCGCATAGCGTACTTAATCGCACGTTCCCAGGCTTGATCCGTATTGCCCCGAAAATCATAGGATTTACGCTTAATCATTTTGCCGGTATTAACATCTTTAAATTCGACATGTAATGTTGAAATCAAATGACTCATCCGGAATACATTTGGCACAATAACCATCTCTGCCCCAAGCTCTTTCGCCAATGTAATTTCACAACCATTACAGTTATGCAGATCCTGCTTTTCATCAGCGGATTTCACTTTTTCCAGTGAGTCAGCATCATTGATAATAGTAAACCGTGTTTTGTCCTGTAATTCGGTACGCAGGTGTTCACTGAATTTAGCAATCTTTTCTGCATTCTCGGCTTTATCACCGGTGACGGTACTATCACCAGTAATCAGAATATCCAGTACCAACGTTTTGTAATCATGTTTTTGATGATCCTCAGCCATGACGACAGCCGTACTGGTCATTAACAGAAAAATCAGAAAATATTTGATAGAACGAGTCCTAAACAGCATGTATAACTCCTTAAAAAAGTGTCTTTCACCATAACAGTGACAAGTCTCAAGCCAAACAGTTTTTTGACTGCTAACAGCGGGATATTTGCCCGGATATAGGGATGACCGTCAGTTAATGCTGAAACTGACCATTTTGCAGGAAAAATAAAGTCTGTAATTGAACTGCGGAATTGCTCATAATGAACGGGTGAGCTTGCTCTACAACCAGAAAATCCTGCATACCTTCCAGCCTGGCATTTTCAATGGAAACCTTGCCATCATCCGGCCCTGGAATCAGTGACGATAAAATCAGATTGATCGATCGGTTTCCAGTGATAACACCTGACTCAAAAGTCGCAGGTCCCAATTGATTAGGTAATGAATCCTCTGCGGTACCAAGTTGTTTTCCGGCAGGCCCGTTAATCCATTGAAACAGCCCCCAGGTGCCGAGCTTATCGACTACTTCACTACCCTGATTAGGGGGGGACAGCATTACCACCCTACCGATATGAATATTTTCATATTCAGCAGCTATTTGTCTGACAATAATGCCGCCCAATGAATGGGTGACAAAGTGAATAGCTTTCTCAGAATTGGCAAAACATTGTTGTATTTCCGGTATCACAAACTCGCGGGTCAACGTCTCAATGCGATGTTTGCGTGATGGATAATCAATATTGCAAACGTTATAGCCCGCTTTGCTGAGCCGTTTCTGCATTGAGTCCATCGACCCTGCTGTGCGGGCCAGACCATGTAATAACACGACATTACCGGCGCTTTGCTGACCAACAGCAACGGATGGCATTATGCCGGGGAATATCAGGCATAACACCACCAGCGTTTTTCGAAATAACCATTTGATCTGCATTATCCATTTAAACATTATGTCGATTTGACGGGGTTAAAATTACGGTTCGGTGGCGTTGATTTTGCCATGGCAATATCCTGCCAAAGTTTTTCCACATGTGATTCAACCGGGCGACAATAGCCAGCGATCAGCATGATACTCAGTGTAGTTAAAAAACCATATACACCGGGTGTCCAACCATAAGTCTGGATAAATGCCGGATCAATTATGGTTAAACCAAACGAAACAACCATGCCCGCCAGAAAGCCGCTGACCGCACCAATTTTATTGGCACGTTTCCAATACAAACCGAGTAAAACCACTGGTGATAATACAATCATGCCTTGATAGGTCATCAATGCCAGAAACACTAACTGCCCTTCACGAATATATGCACCAATCAAGGCGCCAATGCTCATAAACACCACTGACCAACGCGCTATTTGCAAGGCTGTTTTTTCACTGATATTGCGATTGATAACCTGAGCCAGATCACCTGAAATAGCCGTCGACATGGCATTTAAAATGCTGCTGACCGTCCCCAGACTCGCTGCCATCACCAAGACGGCAAAAAAGCCCAAAGGCCACGCTCCGGCCTGACTATGAATCCAGAACATGGCTTCCTGTGGATTTTGCTGGGCAAAGGGTAAAGGATGTAAAGCCATCGCCAGCAGGAATAGTAAACCAAATGACAGAATACCCAGGGTCGGTGCGAATAACACCGATTGTTTTATGGTTCGAATGCTGTCGGCAGCGAATAATTTGTTATAGACCCATGGCCACATAAAGCCGCCCAGACCACTGGTAATCACAATCGCCATCCAATAATTAGGTGACATGTCCCAACCCGGCCCGGGAAAGGTTAATGCTTCCGGGCTTTGTTCCAGAATACGCTGCATCGCGCCTTCAATGCCGCCCAGTTGTGTGTAGATGACCCAGAGCAGAATGGCTGAACCAGCGATAAGCATATACAGGCCCTGAATAATATTGGCCGTGATAACGGATCGCATGCCGCCGAGTGCGACATAAAACACCACTACAAATATGCCGATAATCATGCCCAGTAACGGACTGATAAATCCATCGGTGGCATAGTTAAACACATAGCCAATGGTGTACCACTCCATCAGTAACCAGGGCACTGATAACGCCACACCGGCAAATCCGGTTAACACCCGAATCATATCACTGCGATAGCGCAGTCCTAATAATTCAGACTGGGTGCGGATGTTATATTTTTTACCCCAGATAAAGGATTTTTCCGCCACCAGATACATTACCAGCATGGTGACTATGCCATAGGGAATGACATACATGCCAATCATGCCAAAGCTCACTGCAAAGCCGGAAAATACCGTATAACCGGCACCGACATACCATGTAGCAAGGAAACCCAGGGTAATACCTAATACACCAATACTATGACTTGCTGTCGCATAATCATTCAGTGTATCCACGCCCATTTGACGTCGGTTTATCCACAAAATCAGCCCGAAGAAACTGATCAGCATCAGCATTGGAATCATTTCAATTCCTCCGCTTCAACCTCAATATCCAAATCACCGCTCTGACTCTCAGCCAAATACCAGCACGCCAGAAAAAAAGCACCTAATAACGCCAGACCAATTTGCCATAAAAAAGCAAACGGCAAGCCAAGCAAACTGGGTTCAATTCGATTGGCCCAGGTAAAGAAAGTAGGAAAAGTAGCGAGTGTGATGGACGTTAAAATTAATAATATAAAAATAGCCGAGCGCATAAATATCCAGGTTTTAATTTATAAATGTGGGGAACAAAAATACTCAAAGTTCAGGGCCAGCAATAATTGAGATATTCATCAATTATGCTGACCCTGTAGGTAAAATAAAAAAACCGCTTTAGCGGCTTAATTTATGCTTTCTTTTCGATTGCTCCAGCAAGTTTGGCTGATAACAAACCAAACACAGCACCCAGAATCGTGGAGAGAATAATAATCAAAACCGGATTAGTCATATTCATGGTGATGGCACTCCCGGCATTGGCTGTCTGCAAACCAAACGCAGCGGTTGCGGCATAACCATAGACATTGGCAGGCACCACCGATAACAAATCAAATCTTGCCACAATAACCAGGAAAAATACCGTCACAGCAATATAAATAGCTGGTCCGACAGCACCCGGAATACCCAGAGGATTGGTTGTCGCTAATAATAGAGCAATACCGGCGATCACAGCACCATAACTCATACCGACAATGGTTTTTTGTAATGCTGGCATATCTGCACCAGTATGAAAGAAACACGCCCAGGCAATAAATCCCGCCCAAACCAGAACAAAACCGGCCAATGGACCTAATGCCAGAAACGCCCAAATGCCACCTAATACAGCAATACTAATTGATAAAGCAGTTAACTTTGACATACGTTCTCTCCGTTGATTTTTATAAAAATTAACAACCCGTTCCTCGACAAAACTTTATTTATAACTCTATTTTCTTTTGGGTTGCCGGAGTGATAGTAGCCCTATAAATCAGCTGCTGTAAACCAGTTTGCACCAGAGTTGTGCGCAAACTAAGCAAAAACGGGGCTTTTGGAGATTTAATTTTTTAATTCAGTTACTTAGCCTGACGCAATGATACTTTTTTAAGGATCAACAATATTACTAAAAGTTTTATGAGCTCATTTCTACAGAAATTTTGATAATAACGGTTGGCCAAAATCAGTTTGTACTTTGATTTTAGGGAGCTATTCGTTATTGTGAACATAATGCTCGTAGCGTGGTAAACCATCGTCATTGCTTTTGACAGATAACTTTATTTAGCTATCTGATATTTATTTAATATTGTGGAGTTGCAAATGCAAAAAGTCGCTGTCTTTCAGCATGCTGATGGCGAATGGATTGGCTCCATGCGACATTGGTTTGCGGACAAACCTTTTCAATTACTCACCTTCCGGCTTGATCTGAATGACCCTTTACCTTCAGTCGATGAGTTTGACTGGTTATTGATTATGGGTGGGCCAATGAGCACCTATGACGAAACCAACTATCCCTGGCTGATTGCCGAAAAACAACTGATCCGTGAGGCAATAGAAGTCGGCAGAATCGTCCTGGGTATTTGTTTGGGGAGCCAGTTAATAGCTTCCGCTTTAGGCGCTAAGGTGTATCCCAATACCCAACTGGAAATTGGCTGGTATCCGGTCAGCAAGACAAATGCAACCGCCAGCTGGATGCCCGAAGATTTAGTCCCTCTGAGCTGGCATGGGGATTGTTTTGAATTGCCGGTCAATGCCACTTCTTTTGCTTGCAGTGCGATAACCCCTTCACAGGGATTTTTCTACGGCAAACATGTTTGGGCATTACAGTTTCATCTGGAAGCTGAACCCGGCACGGTAGAAGCATTTCTGGCACTGGAAAGCAATGGTTTAACAGAAGCAGATTATGTACAAAGCAAACAAGTCTTGTTTGATAACACCAATCAGCTGAGACAAAGTCAACAAGCGATATTTGCGTTGCTGGATACGTTATATCAGAAATCTATTCCTGATAGATGAAAGTGATATTGTTAATACGACTTTCTGAGCTACCGTAAATGAAAAATTGAATGATGTATCCGCTTATAGGTAATCATTTATGCTTTGCAAAATAACAAAATTACCTATCGACTAAATCATTATAAAAACGTTTGTGTATTTATAAGCAAAAAAGTCGACCGCTATTACTAACGGTCGACAAAGGAACACGCTAATGCTCCAGCTGAAAGCGCTTATCAATTATGAATATTTGAAGACGAATAAGGCCTAAAAGGATTTAGATACAGATATTACGTAACGCTCGTCAACAATCTGGTGATTATTATCAAAGCCGTAAAAATCGTGCTTGCCCTTTTTAATATCAGTGTCGTGATACCTTAAATCGACATTAAAACCGAACACATTTCTGCTGATACCAATATTCCAGTGTGTCCAGTCGAGTTCTTCTTTGCCATTTCCATTAGCATCGAGATTTGGACCTTTATTATCAAAAAACTGATAGCCAACCCCACCGGATAATGTAAATCCATTTGGAAGCGAAAAACTGGGATGAATCGCAATATTGTGTGATTGCAAATCTTCAACACCAAACCAATCGGTAATGGTAGGAGAATATTCAAGTTTCAAGTTTAGCCTGCCAAACTGTTTATCAATATAGTTGAACATTTCAAGGTAGTTTGAATCACTATCGCCGGGATACACGTATTGGAAAAACATACCGTTGTAGTTGATGCCAGTGCCAGCTATATCCTGGGTGGTGTAACCAATATAGGGTCCCCAGATGGCATTAATCTTAGGGTTATTGCCCTCTGAATCATTGCCAGGAAATAAGTTGTTAGCCAGATAATATCCAAGATAAACACCAGTATTATGTGTCCATGTGATCGACCCTTTTAACGATGGTATCTTCCCGTCATTTGTTTCAGATTCACCTCGAAACACATAATCTGAGGCAAACTCCACCCAGGTTGAGAACTTGCCGCCGAGCACTTCCTCACGATCCAGATACTCGACAAATGCCACTGATTCTTTGGCTGCTTTAGCCGGGCCAACCTCGGCTTGTCCAGAATCTGCAAAACTGGTCGAGCTGAACACTGTACCCGCCACGAGTAAAGCTAAGTAATTTAATTTAAACGTTTTCATTTGTTGTTAACCTTTTCAACGAGTGAAGCCTGAAGTACTGGCCGGCAGGTAGAGAACTCACTAGGCACCATGCCCTTAACGACATTAGATACAGCAGGTTTCACAAACCCGACAGGTGGTTCAGCCGTTGGGAAAGTTACTGTTAGCTCAGCAGGTAGATCCTGACTTTCTGTGTTTTCTATGCCACGCGAAGTGTTATAGGGGTCGCTAAAAATACCGTAATGACCAGGTTGCATTTTGTAGGTCACTTTTTCTGTCCCCATGCCAGAATTTGCCAAGTATTTATGCGGATTTGTCCAGTCCCGGCCATCAAGATTGGAATAGAATTTGATATCGACCAACAAGGCATCGCAGAGGGGCGTTACCTCTTCATAGGTTGTTGGCCATGATGACCCACCTGAAGGATCAGGGTATCTTCCCCAATCTCCACCTTTTAACGGGCATGCGCCGCCTGAGTCATACGCTGCCCTATCCGGATGATGGACACCATAAATGGGTAAGCCTATGGCTTTTCCAATTTCTCCATTTTCCAGATGAAAGCGAGGTGCTTTTGTGACCGTATTTTTCAGATCATTGGTGTTATCGCCTAATGATTCATAATAAGGCCCAGCTGGACGCACATAACGATGATCGGCATTATCCTGATTGTCATAAACCGCTGTTAGAAAGATATAAGGTTTGTTAAAAAAGGTTCTTTCAACCAGATAAAATTCGCCGTGTGTCTTCGCGGCATCGACTGCTTTCCAGTCAACGTGGAATGAATCTTTACCCTGTTGGCCAACGTTTACCCAAGAACGGGCATCCGGGAAATGGTTTAGCCGCAGGACTTTTGCGTAATTTTCTTTTACATCCAGACCCGCACGTTTACCTAACGGCCCAATCTGATTTGCGCCCGGCTGGCTGAAGGCAAAATCCAACGCCTTTTTGGCATACGGGTAATCGTTACCCGACATAGTGCAATACCAGTTCGCCAAATCAATCGGTTCATGCTGATCATATTGATTATCAAAAATCGGATGATTAATCGGCAAATCAACATAGTTTAACTTGCCATCTTCATTAAACTTTTGATCAGGATATTTATAGCCTGACCAGCTTTCATCTGGCAGATAATGACTGTAGTTATCCTCAATATGCTGATAATTTTCTGCTGCCAGAATATCTGCATTTTTGGCCAGACCTTCGCCATCTCTTTTCAGGTAAAAACGGACGGTGCCATTTTCCTGTATCCGCCACAAACCATGTTTACCTTCCCCAATCATTGTAAAAACTTGCTCAACCACATTGACGAATCGATAGGTAGAGTTGGTACTCATGTAGCCCAAATAAACAGGTAAATGCGGAATTTGCGAATGCGTTTTATCCGGACGACCAATACCTAATAAAGCTTTTTGCTTGTTGTCCTCAGTGATCAATTGATCGCTGGTATAAAAAAACGGATCGCCACCTGTCAGATCAGTTAAATCTGCTGCAAGAACACCTCCTGCAGCAGTTACCGACAGACTTATTGAAAGTATTTTGCTCAATTTAATTTTATTCATTTCTCACTCCTTCAGAAGGAGGATGTTTGCCAGCATTGTTATTATTATTTGCTGTTTTATTTGTTAAACATCCGTTGAAATACGCCCTTGACTAAAACTCCGCCCGTTGACCACATGCAAATGCAAGCCCTGAGCTTTCTGTAGAAAAAGTGATGGTTGAGCCGTTAGGAAAAAACAAAACATCACCCGCTTCAGCAGTCACTTCTTGTTCACCGTCAGAAAAGGTAATGCTGCCTTCGAGCATCATTTTGATGTCGTCATAATCGTAGGTATAAACAAGTGGATTACCCGCATCGATTTTGAACAAACCACACGAGATCGGTGATTTCGGGTTACCTGAACCCACGATGTCATCAAAAAATGCCGCAACGCCCGGTTCTTCCATTGAAGCAAGCTCCATTTGCTGTGCATTTTCAAAAAATTTTAAACGTTTGTTCTCGGTTTCATGCTCAACTGCACCGTGCGCCATTGCCAAACTCCCCATTGAAAGCCCCAGTGCTACAGCCCCGATCGTTGTAAGTCTGCTATTCATTTTTAACTCCAAAAATATTTAATTAAGTGCATTCAATGATTTAGCCGTATTGATTTGCCTTGCCACATCACTTTCAGGAAAAACCTCCTGCATGCGTTATTAGTTATATTCCTGACAATTATTACCTGTCAAGTAATTTATTACTTATTAAGTAATTTACAGTCGATTATAAAGTCCTTAAATGTTCGTGGTAACATGCTTTGCGGCGATTAAACGATTTCAATAACAAGGCCTTAAGATTCTGGTATTACGATGAAAAAAAACGGATTTGGCGAACGCCTGAAGGTGTTACTAAAGCAAAAGTCGTTAACTCAAGCTCAAGTTGCTAATGCGGTTGATACCTCTGTGCCTTCTGTGAACAGATGGACCAAAGGTGGAGAGATTGAATACGAGAACCTGCGTTCACTGGCTGATTTTCTGGAAGTAAACTGGGTTTGGCTAAGATATGGCGATGAAGCTATCGAAAGTTTGCAATCTGCTGAGCCTGAAAATGGGGCAATGAAAGATCTACGCCGGGAATACCTGAATCAGATTCTCGAAAACGAAACTCGCATGAAGGCAGCGCTGGAAATGGCGCAAATCATCAATTGGGAATGGAATGTTCTAACGGGCACGGTCACCTGTTCGGAGAATGCCACGGATCTATTTGGCGTCGCGGTTGATCACTTACCCAATTGCGTAATGCCATTCACAAAACTACCAATCGAACAGTTAATTGATATTTTCGGCAGCGGCCAACCCTATAACTGGGACTTCGAAGTGACTGATGATCAAGGTCAAACGAGGTGGTTTTCGTCAAGAGCTGAACTTGTTTATGATGCCGCGAAACGTCCGGTTAAAGTCATTGGTATCAGTGATGATATTACGGCACGTAAAGAAGCAGAAACGGCTCTTGCAAAAAACGAATATATTTTAAAGAAAATAATCGACATTATTCCATTGGGACTTTGGATGGCTGACGAAACCGGAAAAATCAGTCTGGCGAACCCTGAGGTGCAGCGCATCTGGGGGGGGGCAAAATATGTGGGACTTGAACAATATGGTGAATATAAGGGGTGGTGGGAAAAAAATGGTCAGGAATTAGGTGCTGGAGACTGGACACTCGCCCGCGCCGTCAAAAATGGTGAAACCAGTTCACCAGAAGTAGTTAATATAAAAGCATTTGACGGTGAACAGCGCACCATCATCATGTATGCAACTCCGCTTCGTGATAACGACAACAAGATCATTGGTGCTATCGAAGTTAATCAGGATATTACTGATCTGAAAAACACTGAAAGGGACTTGAAAACCTCATTGGCGCAATGGCAGGCCGTGTTTGACCAGGATGAATTTGCAGTCATCCAACTCGATAATAATCTGCAAATCAAAAAGGTCAGTGAAAAACTCAAAAAATCATTGAAGCCAAAAGCAAAAAAATGGCAGCTGACTGATCTACTTGATCCAGCTATTGCAGAAAACATACTGCAGCAACTGGCCAAGACTCACCGAAAGAAATTTATTAGCTTCAGTATTGACGGTTCAAGCATCACTGGCACTGACCAAAATGTGCCTATTTATGTCATTCATGATGAAAGACAGGATCGTAATCCAATGACGTTGGTTTTTTTCCTGATGTAGAACTCAGCATGTTAGAAGAGTAGAAACGAATCAGAGTGATCAGTTAACGTGTTTAGAGACTGTTTTTTGAGCTGAAACTATTAAACAATTAGCTGACCGTTGTCTGACTGATAACTTATCAACACTAAATACCTGCCTGTCCCTGATATAAAGATATCTTATAAAAAATGAAATGGTGTCATTCAAACGATAGTTGAATAGTCTGGAGGCACTGCAAAACATGGCTGAGCATAATTTTGCTCATGATATCAGTCCTGTTAGAAATTCAACTTTAGAAAGCAGCTAACTTTACATCCCGATAAATAGCCCGTCTTCAGCTCAAATTATTAAAGGTAATGAATGTCTGCCGTAGACTACAAATATTCAGACTTCCAGAAAATGATTCTGGCCACTGTAATTGTAATTATTGCTCTGAATCTTCGTCCGATTCTTGCCTCGGTTGGGCCTTTGCTTCCGGCTATTCAACAAGATATACCAATGAGCTTTAAGCTCGCCTCGTTACTGACCACATTACCGGTATTTGCGATGGGTCTATTCTGTTTGATTGGTTATACCCTGGCCAAACGTTTTGGGGTCAATCAGATCATTATTTTTTCAATTCTGTTACTTGTCGTCTCGGCAGCATTAAGGTTATGGGCCGTTAACGCCAGCGTCCTGATTATGACTGCTTTGTTAGCGGGTTTGGGCATCGCCTTAATTCAGGCGTTAATGCCGATGGTCATCAAGAATATTTATGGATCACAACATCCCAAAATGATGGGGTTTTATATCACTGGAATTATGGCTGGTGCAGCAATATCGGCTTCTTTATCGCCATTTATTGAAGCGGAATATGGCTGGAAAATGGGACTCGGTAGCTGGAGTCTGCTGGCCGTGGTGGCATTGATAGCCTGGCTGCTTTATAAACCTGATGCGCGACGTTTTCAGCATGAAAATTCAACGGATATCAAAACGCCCGGATTATGGCGCAATTCTCGTAGCTGGTATCTGGCTGTCTTTTTTTCGCTCGGTTCCAGCTGTTATGTTTGCGTGTTAGCCTGGTTGTCGCCTTATGCCATTGAACAGGGTTTTAACGCGAAACAAGCCGGATTGATGCTGGGCTTATTAACTGCGATGGAAGTGGTTGCCGGTCTGCTGTTCCCTGCTCTGTCAGCAAAAAACATTGATAGACGACGGATTTTGTTTATTTTATGTATTCTCCAAATCATCGGTTTTGGTGGTATGGCTTTGAGACCGGATATCAGTCTTTGGCTTTGGTCAGCGATTGCCGGGCTGGGAATTGGCGGCATTTTTCCAATGGCGTTGATTGTGACGATGGACCATCAACCGAATTCTATGCTGGCGGGAAAACTTGCTGGTTTTGTCCAGGGTATCGGTTCAATGATTGCCGCGATAGCACCCTGGATTGCAGGTTGGATTCGTGATTCATTACAGAGCTTTTCTATGGCCTGGATTGCACTCGCTGGATTAGGAATGATCGCCCTGCTCATGGCCTGTGCCTTTAATCCACATCGATATGCCGCCATTTATTCAAAAAACGCATAATCGTTACCGTACTACTCTGTCAAATACGCGCAAATGAAACCAATTACTGCTTAAACAGTCCCCTTTAGGGTCACGTTTTATCTGCCGTGGACAATGGCACCCTGCATGACGATGACGTCTTTCAATGACTTTATAATTGCTTGCGACGATTATCAATATCGCCCCAAAATCTGTAAGGTATTGTTTTATTTATTAAATTTCAAAAGGTGGTAATTTATGGCAGAATCAGCGAAACACAGCTTCAATCCGGATAAAGGTTATATTGCATTATTAGGATGGAGTCTGAACGCTGTTGAAGCTGCCGAATCATTTGACCGACAATATGTTGTTGTCGCGCCTGATTGGGCAGAAGAATACTGCACTGAGCACAACATTCCCTACATCAAATGGAATTTTGAACGACTCAATGATCGTTCTTTGGAAATTGCCCAGACCCTGCAAGAAGCCGGTGTTGATGTGGCGATTCCCTTGTTTGAGGAAACGGTTGAATGGGCCGGTGCCATCAATTCGGTGTTAATGGATAACCCAAGATTATTTGGTCAGTCGCTGTTATTACGCGATAAAGCTCTGATGAAACGTCGCGCTCAACTGGGTGGAATCCGGGTCGGTATTTTCGAAGAGGCCCATGATAAAGATGATGTGGTGCGTTTTCTGAAACGTGTCAATCAGACCTTGCTCAAACTTGATGGTGATCCCAACGACCCTATTCATCTTAAAGCCTTTGATAAAGCCGGATGTCTTGGACATCGGGTAATTCGTACCCCTGATGAAGTGGATATGATCCCGGATGAAGAGTTTCCAGTTTTAATGGAATCACATCTGGATGGCTGGGAGTTCGCTGTCGAGGCCTGGATCCATAATGGCAAAATCCGTTTTCTGAATATTTCTGAATATGTGACCTTGGGTTATTCAGTGTTTGTACCGGCAACCCCGGAACTTGAACAATATCGTCCGGAAATTACCAGACAAATTGAAAAACTGATTAAAACCTTTGATATTGAGTTTGGCTTTGTGCATCCGGAATACTTTGTGACGAGTGATGGCGAAATGTACTTCGGTGAGGTTGCTTATCGCCCGCCAGGTTTTAAGGTTTTCGAACTATTAGAGCGGGCTTATGGCTTTAACGCTTACCACGCTTTGATTTTGTCGTTTGATCCAAAAACAACGGAAGAAGAAATCAGCAGTTTCTTTCCCAAAGAAGTGGTTGACGCAAAAGGCGTCGCTGGATGTTTCGGGGTTTACCCCCGTCGTCGCGTAGTCAGTCGTTTGGAAATACCACAAGACACCGAAGATCATCCCTATTTCGATTTCCATGAGCTTACTGCACCACTGGAAGAAACCGTCACCAAACGGACCGCCTTCGGTACCCATTGGGGTTTGTTATACTTCTTTGGCCAGGATCCGCTCGTCATGCGTGATTTGCTAAAAGAACAGGAATCATTGGATTTCTATATTTAGTCGATTGGCGTTATTGGCATTACGTGTTGCAAGCAGAAAAAGTAGGAAAACAGTTTGATTGAATCCAATGTCATTGAAAATCCAGATCCGAATCATCCTTTGCTGATTGAACGGCTGGAAGAAGCCATTAAACAACTGCAACAGGCGCCAAGTTTCAGTAAACCCACTAAGGCTGGACGCTTGTTTGATATCGTAAAACGGGTATTACATGCAGATGACGGTTTTAAACTTATTACGCAGTATATTGATCGTATTGAACAGGCTGGAGCCTTTGATAATTCGGATTATGCCAAACCGCAAATCCTGATACCGGCGCTCAGTGCGCCGGCATTACTGAGCAATGATGTGTATACCGTGATCATTGAAACCTTGAGTGAATTACGGTTTTTGGCGGTAGCCAAACAAGACTTCGTACACCCGGAGATTTCGTCAGAGCAGGCACATCATTTTTTGACACAGGTACTCGCGGTTAATCTGAGACGCTTATTTTCCGTAGCTGATGAAGCTGAACGCGAGTTACAAGGACGCTTAGCGGATATCAGTCGGGGTCTGTTGCATCATCTGGCAGAAAGTATTGGCTATGAGCATGTCATTGATCAGTTGATTGATGAAATCTGGCGGATTCTGCAACAACGGCCTATTCAAGTTGAGCATGTTAAACAGATGGTGACGCAAATTGCCATCTGCCGCCAAAATCCCGATATTGATATGGGCAACAGTGGTCAGGGTGCAGATCGGTTGATCAGTAGTCTGTTTGGCCCGACTCAGGCGTGTCGTGAAGATCCGGGTGTCGAAATCTATCAGCAACGGCTGCAGAGCATGGATAATGCCGCCTTACAGTACGAAGCCAGCGGATTTGCTCGTGCGATGCATGATACTGGTCTGGTTTCTCCCTATCATTCAGTATTACTTCGTCATTTATCGGAAGAGACTGATTATTTGCTGAGTGAGGCATTGGGTTTATCTTCAACAGGTCGGGATTGTCTGCTTTCTTACAGCGATCTGGTGCGAGCCTTAATTGCCAAGGCTATTCATCCTGAAACCGCTCAGGGTATTTACGGTCTGGCATTGATGCTGGAGCGTGGCATTCTTTATCAATCGGCTATGGCACCCTCTTTGTGGCGCCAATTATCATTGCCTTTATCCCCCGCTGCCGAGCAACGACTGAATTCCTTATTTGGCGATTCACCGTGCGCGAGCAATCGACTATTGGCAGGCGTGTTGTGCGTGCTCGGACAACCATTAGGTATTGGCCAGGGTAATAACCCTACCTGTCAGTCGGCACGTGCCATGTCGATGTGGGCCTATAATGATCCAGATTATCTGCTGCAGATGGTGGTCTGGGCTGCACGTGATGATGAAATCATTATGCATTTCGAAGGCAAGGCGATCTCTTCACAAGATAGTCTTTCGGGTATCGCCAGTCATTTGCCAATGGATTTGGATCCAGTCTCATTAATTTTGGTCCCGCATCTGGATCGGATTTATGCTGAAATGGGTCGTTGCTGTATCGACCGCGAAGGCGATCCGCATCGCTGGGTCAACCCTGAATTTCACGGCTGGTGGTGTGGACGTGGTTTCAGTATTAATGTCGATGTAGCTTCAGGCAAATTAATGCAACTTGAAGTATTTCTCAGACATTTTTATGCCAGTTATCATCCCTATTACAATGACAACCAACCACTGATCCATCCTCAGCCAGCCGGTATCGCTGTCACCGACAGTGCCATGCGCTTTGTGGGCTGGCATGCCATCACTATTTTAAGGGTCACTCTGGATCCGGATAATGTCATGCGGGTCTATTTTTACAATCCCAATAATGACAGTGGCCAGAACTGGGGGGATGACATTCAGGTCAGTACTTCAGGGCATTCTGAACGTTTCGGCGAAGCTTCATTACCATTTGAAGAGTTTGCCTCGCGACTGTATATCTTTCATTACGATCCGCTCGAACCGGGACAGTTTGCTTTGGTTAAAACCGAAGAGTTACAACGCGTTATTGAACGCATTCATCGCAGTTGGGGAGCCAGCCGTTTACCTGAATTAAACAGTTAAGTTCCAGCCTTGTAACACGATTTTATGGTAATTCTGTGTGGTCTTCATGCACTGATTTTGTGTCAGGATTGGTTTCTGTTTCAGTCAAGTTGAAAACCTGGTTCCTTCCACGGTTTTTCGCATGATAAAGCGCTTTGTCTGCCTGATAGAACAGTTCATCGAGATCAGCATGACCATCCCATTCTGCTACACCGAAGCTCGCCGTTATCTGGACTTTCTGTTCTCGATAGACTACCTGCAGATTTTCGATTTCCTTTCGGATACGCTCTGCCACAATATCTGCCATTTGGTGGTCAGCACCGGATAAAAACACCAGGAACTCTTCTCCGCCCATACGACCAAATAAATCCCGAGGTCTAATTGCAGTGCTGATTGGCGTGATAATTTCGCGTAACACCATATCTCCGGCTTCATGCCCCAGATTATCATTAACCAGTTTAAAGTGATCCAGATCGATCATAATGGCACTGGCGGTTTGTCCATCCAGCTTTAACCGATGTAATTCGCGTTTCACTTCACTGAGAAAATGCCGCCGATTGGATATACCGGTCAGCTCGTCTGTGGCAGCACTCTTGGCCAACAGATTATTAGCCTGCTGCAGTGCCTGATTCACTTCTTTCAGTGCTATCGTACGTTCATTTACTCTTTCTTCTAAAAATTGATTCTGTGCTTTCAACGCATTTTCGTGTTGCTCAAGCACATCACGCTGTTCAGCAATTTCCTGAATCAGTAGGGCTAAACCAACCGAAACAATGGCGATTATGGCCAGGTATTCCTGCGTCAACCAAACGGCATTCTGCGGCGTATTCACAATAATAGGATGCGTACCACGCATTAAATGTTCAACAGCAAAAATCGTTATCAATGTAACGGTCGCTGAAGCGCCAACCACCCCCAGTCTGATGGCCGCCACCACACCAAGCAGAACCAACCATATCGGGGTAAAAAACAGGAATGCTTTTTCATAGGATTCAACGCTAAAGCTTTGATACCCAATAATAATGACTGCCATCCAGATCAATAGTGCTTCCAACAGAAAATGCAGTTTAAAATGCGGTAATCCTGCCTGAATCCATCGCCATAAAACAACGATTAATGGCGTTAATATCAGCATCGCCAATGCATCACCGAACCACCATATCTGCCATAAACTCAGATAACTGGTATCCGTTCTTCCAAGTAACAAATATATCCCAGCACCGAACATTCCAGCCAAAGCAGCCGATAGAAAGGGTGCAAAGAATAAAAAGTAAGCACCGTTTTTTAACCGGTCAAAATTAAAATCCTGACCACTTTTACGTCGAATCAAAAATGCAGCTAAAGACACCGACAAAATATTTATCAATGAAAAGCCAATGGCTGACCAGACTGGAAACGCCGGAATAGCAGCTATCAGTTCAGCAATGATGCCGGCCACAGCAACAAAAGGCAGATAACGACAGGGATAAATTAAAAAAGCAGCGAGTAAAATTGCATTAGGCGGCCATAAAATGGCGATACCTTCAGGTGTTATGGTTTGATGAATCCCAATTAACGCACCAAAATAATAGGCAAAGCCTACAAACAGCATTGCCTTGAAGACATTAAAATCAATATATCGGCTTAACGGCAATATAGACTTTAAACCAATCATCATTGAAATGATGACCTACGTTGATTTGAGAACATTAGAAAAGACCTGATGGCAGATGGTTTATTCAATAATGTTCTATCAATCATGTGCCCCCCGGTGAACTGCTTGCAGATCAGTTTCTTATAAAGCGTTTTTACAGTTTTATAACAAATGACAAAAAATAATCATGTTGTCTACCGTTTTTTATTATTGAATCGTATTGGATCGTTGTTTATCACTGATATTACTGAAATAAACTATTTTTTATATCTTTGCCTATAACGAAAAAACAATCATTACACCCACAATAGATAACAGTATTGCGGCCAGTTTATGCCAATTTGCCAGGCTTTTGGTTAGATAGGCCTGACCCGCTGTTGCAGCCAGATAGGCATAAGTACTTTTAACTCCGCCAACAGCGAGCACTGTCAGCAACAGAATGATAACGGTGTCGAAGCTGGTTAACAGATTCAAATCCAGCCATGCAGGAAAAAACCCCATATAAAACAGGATGGCTTTTTGATCCAGTAATGTCACCATCAGTCCCATCATAAAACTGGTTTTTAATGACCTTTGTCGTCCTAAATCTACAGGCTCATCAACAACAGGTCGTTGCTTTCTTCGCCATAAATGAATTGCCAGCCAGAAAAGATAGCCTGCTGCAATAAACCGAATGAGCCATTCCCACTCTCCAATCCACGGTAGCAGCAGCGTCATGCCATACAGTGCGAGACAGATAAACAGGATATCCGCCAGAACAATTCCAAAAGTCACGGCTATACCATGCCTGAAGCCATATAAAGCGGCTCTGGATGAGACTGTAAACACACTGACACTCGGCATGGCAGCCAGTACCGCCAGGCTGATTAATAAGCCAGTCATGGCCTGTATACTTAAACTTAATTCCATTTACAAAGGCTTTGATAACAAATAAGTTTTAATAAAAACATTTCAGCTGGTGGATAATCTGACGCTTCGATCTCCAGAGCCTGCTAACCTGCAACTATATGCGTTTTTTTGATATTCAGGAATCTGGCCATATCTCCCTTCATCCCAACATGACCAATCAACCGCTTATCAATAACCGTTTATTTAAACGACGTGCACTTCAATGCCTGATGTTGTCCGGTTTGTTTGCATTTTTGACAGGCTGTTCGCTTTTACCCCCTGATCCTCCGGCTAATCAAAATAATATATGCAGCATATTCCGCGAACAACCACAGTGGTATGACTATGCAAAAGCCTCTGAACAAACATGGGGATCCCCCATAGCAACGCAGATGGCTTTTATTCACAGCGAGTCGGGTTTTCGTAGCAATATCCGTCCCCCAAGGCGTAAGTTACTGGGATTTATTCCCTGGAGCAGGTCTTCGTCAGCCTACGGATATGCTCAGGCACAGAATCCGGTTTGGGGAGAATATATGAAGGATGTTGGAAATCCACTGGCCAGGCGCACGCATATGAAATATGCCACGGACTTTATCGGCTGGTATAACCAGCGCACTCAAAATAGGCTCAATATCACCCTGGATAATCCGACTCACCTTTATCTGGCTTATCATGAAGGTCAAACTGGCTATCGTCTCGCAAGTTACCGGCAGAAACCGCGTGTGATAGATACTGCACGTCAGGTTGGCGAGCGAAGCAGATTATTCTCCAGCCAACTATCTCAATGTGAACAAGAGTTCAAATGTCGACGTTTTTATCAAATTGGGCCGCTCTGTAAAAAATAACCCTGCTGCAACAAGGCAGTCTATTGGATATTTCAACCATAAAAAAACCGACGTAAGTCGGTTTTTTTATCAATGTGTTGTCGCATAGCGCTTACTGGTTAACCCATTCTCCATTGGCGTTGCGACAGGCCGTGCCTTTAACCACTTCACGCTGGCCATCAATATAGGCATCCATCTCGTATTCACGGCATGGGCGATTATTCGTTTCATAAGTGCGTGTAGGAGTCACACTGTATTGTGCGCCGGTATCCGGATTATTCCATGAGTTGGTACGACCCGTTGGGGTGTTCTCAAATGTTTCATAAGTACGACGTCTATCCAGTTCATCCATTTCGCCACCAATATGCCCACCAATCATCGCACCAAGCAAAGTACCACCTATAATGGCTGCCGTTCGACCGGTACCACCACCAACGTTTGAACCCAGTACACCACCGGCTACACCACCCACGCCAGCGCCCACTGATTGTTTATTGAGCTGACAGCCAGCCATACTGACCGTAAATACCATTGCAAAGATCATTGTTAAAAGTCGTTTCATATTTTCTCCTTATGAATATTTACTATCGCTTTATCAATATGACTGTATTTTAGACGATTAAATTCTACTTTTACGGTGATAGGCCACACCTTTACAAAAACTTTCATTCCAGCGTTAGTCAAAAGCACCGGCAAAAGTCGAAAAAATTACAGAATGTTTCCGGTAGCAATTTCAACACGGTTACGTCCAGCCAGTTTTGCCCGATACAGTGCCTTGTCAGCATCCGGTAACAACTGCGCTGGCAATTTACCCTTGCCGTCCCAACCGCTGATACCAATCGAAATAGTCAGGTTGCTCAAGTCTTTTCCATTATAGGTTATTGTTTTTGAGGATATTTTAAGCAACAAGGATTTTGCCCGTTCCAATGCATCGTTGAGGTTGGCTTCTGGCATGAGTACCACAAATTCTTCTCCGCCGTACCGGCAAGGTATATCTGTTTCTCGGAAGTGTTCCAGCATTAAAGATGCAACCTCGCGTAATGCCAGATCACCCGCATCATGACCAAACTGATCATTAAATTCTTTGAAATGATCGATATCACAAATTAACAGCGAAATGGCCTGTCGGTGGCGCTGGGCAATTTGAATTTCCCGCTGCAGGGCATCATCGAAAAAGCGACGGTTTTTCAATCCGGTCAGTGCATCTTCAAACGACATAATGTGCAGATCTTCTCTGAGTTTAATACCGCTTAATGTCACGCTTAGTCTATCGATAGCGCGAGAAACAAACTGTTCAATCGATTGCCGGGTCTCCGCCGTTTCTGAGGAAATGTCGGGTAAATTGAAAGTAATAAACGTTTGTTTGCCAAGCTGCAAATCCTCAACATCAATTCGATATTTATCGTTGAGCACAGCTTGTGGGGATAAATCAGCAAATTCATTAACCATGTTTACATGTAACTGTATCGGCGCAAAAACGTTATGTAGTTCATGGCAAATCAGATTGCCAGCTTGCTCAAGACTCTGGGATCGTTGCAACCGACTGATAATGCTTTCCAGCCGTAGGCTGAACTCATTAATCAATGCAAGCTGATTGGCCCGCTGCTGTTCAAGTTGCACATAATTCTGTAAAGATGCTGTACGTTCGGATACCCGCTTCTCCAGCATGACATTTAATTCCGTTAATGCCTGCTGCGTCTGGCGATAATGTCTCAGTGAAATCATCACCAGCATCAGGGCAAAGATTAGCCCCCCGTAGGCCAAAGGAAAATCTATCCATGGCAAGAGGCCATGTGCTATGCACATATCAATCAGGAAAAAAATGGCATAAATACCAAATGCTCCCATGACCAAACGTTGTTCAAAACTCATCACCTTAAAATGACGGACACAAATCCACAGCATGATGCTCAACGTCACGATAAACAACATGTCAAAAATCGGGTAAAAATAAGCCAGATGCCAGATGCCCGACAAAGACAATACAAGGCAAATCAATACGTACGTGATATGCATTTGGGCAATACGCAGCATAAGCTTGTCGCCCTGTTCAGCCAGCCAGTAGTTCAGAATCAAGGCGATAAAAATCGGGATCGAAAAATACGAAATAGCCGCTAGATAGGTTTTAGCCAGTGGAGCATAAATCAGTAGTTGTACTGCCTGACTCTCCCCTAACAGGTTTCCGGCGCTGGCCAGCGAAAACAGACCGAGATAAATAAATTCGCGGTTATCTCCACGCATGGCAGAAAATGCAAAAGCAAGCAGCGCAATAAAGAAAAAGAACGCAGAAACAATTAAATCCGTGTAGGAATTTTTCAATATATTCAGTAAAGCGGCTGAGCGTTCCAGCAGTTTCTTTTCTCCCCATAAACCAATATCCGTGTAATCCGAATAAACACGGAAATATAAGGTTTTGCCGACGTAATCATCAGGTAACCCAATTATGTGCCAGGGCCAGCCTTGATAATCGCCCTTGCCATCAGCATCAAAATTCCCAAAGCGATAGATGAGTTGCTGTTCAAGATAAACCTCAGCAATTAAATCAATACTGGAAATAAACACCACCGGATCAATCAGATTTGTTTCTGGCAGCGTGGTGCGATACCAGATATTTTCTCTGCCCTGTCGATTGGGGGGATGTGCTGGTTTGGGTATAGCCAGCCAGTCAGAATGGTTTTGCTGATCCGGCATAGCCCATTCTGGTTTGCCGTCAATAAAAGGAGAATCTCCCCAACGGTATTGCCAGTTTTCAAGATCGGTTTGTACCGTTGTCGCGGCAAATAACACGCCCTGCGCCACCAGTAGCGCCATAAACAAAAGCAAACGAGCCAAACGACTCGTTAGTGATAAATTATGGATAGATAAATCACTCATAACCTGCACTTCAAATGTTTTATATACACAGGCAAAAAAATACCCCTTTGATCACTCAAAGGGGTATCCATGACTTAGCCTATCCATCGGCGTGCATTATGGAAAACCCGTAACCAGGGAGCATCTTTGCCCCAGTCATCTGGATGCCATGAATGCTGAACGCTACGAATTACTCGTTCCGGATGCGGCATCATAATAGTGACACGACCATCTGTTGTGGTAAAACCGGTATGGCCATTTTCAGAACCATTTGGATTAAATGGATAACGCTCGGTCGCCTGACCATAATGATCGACAAAACGCATTGCCACCAGGGCATCATTCATGCTGCCACCTTCAGAGAAATCAATGCGACCTTCACCATGTGCTACGGCGATGGGCATGACAGAACCCGCCATACCCTGTAACAGGATTGATGGCGACTCAGTGATTTCAACCAATGAGAAGCGTGCTTCAAACTGTTCAGAAAGGTTGCGGCTGAAACGCGGCCAATGTTCACTGCCAGGAATCAGTGATTTGAGTTGTGACAGCATTTGACAGCCATTACATACGCCAAGGGAGAAGGTATCTTCACGAGCAAAAAATGCCGCAAACTCATCGCGAGCCCGGGCATTATGCAACACCGTACTGGCCCAGCCACGCCCTGCACCCAATACGTCACCGTAAGAGAAACCACCGCAGGCAACCAGACCTTTGAAATCAGCCAGGGAAACGCGGCCTTCTACAATATCACTCATGTGTATATCAACAGCAGTAAAGCCGGCATGGTCAAACGCCGCGGCCATTTCCATTTGTCCGTTTACCCCTTGCTCTCGCAGTATCGCCATTTTTGGACGATGACCACTGATAATAAAGGGAGCTGCCACTTGTTCTTTCAAATCAAAACTCAGTCTGGCATGCAAACCGGGATCCTGCGCATCATCCAATGCCGCATATTCCTGCTCGGCGCAGTCTGGATTGTCACGCAAAGCCTGCATGCGGTAACTGGTTTCCGACCAGAATTTTTGTAATACATGACGAGACTGGTTTAATACCTGTTTACCATTAACACTGAATTGAATCGTTTGTTCTGCTGTTACTTCGCCAATCAGATGGCTATGTTTGCTGAGCTCAAACTGTTGCAGGACTTCTATGACAGCATCCTGATGTTCAGCCTTAATCTGAATCACCGCCCCCAGTTCTTCGTTAAACAACACTGGCAAAGCGTCACCTAAGCCATCAATGCGGATATTCAGACCGCAATGACCGGCAAACGCCATTTCACACAACGTGGTAATAAGGCCGCCGTCACTACGATCGTGATAAGCCAATACCAAGGCATCCTGTTTCAGCTGTTGCATGGCCGCAAAGAAGTTTTTCAGATTGCGTGCATCATCGACATCCGGACCACGATGACCAACCTGGTTGTATACCTGAGCTAATGCAGAGGTCGCCAAACGGTTATGACCATGTCCAAGATCCAAATAAATTAACTGGGTCTCACCTAAATCGGTACGTAATTGAGGAGTAAGCGTTTTGCTTGCATCTGTCACTGGCGCGAAAGCACTAATAATCAGCGATAGTGGCGAAGTAACTGCTTTGGTTTCACCACGATCTTCCCAGACAGTTTTCATCGATAGCGAATCTTTACCCACTGGAATCGCAATGCCTAATTGTGGACACAACTCCATACCGACGGCTTTGACGGTGTCATACAGAAGTGCATCTTCACCACTATGACCGCAGGCAGCCATCCAGTTTGCTGACAGTTTGACATCACTGATTTTCTCAATATCGGCGGCAGCGATATTGGTTAACGCTTCACCAATTGCCATACGACCCGATGCCGGTGCATCAATCACCGCTAAAGGCGTACGTTCACCCATCGACATGGCTTCGCCCAGCAAGCCATGATGATCAGCCAATGTAACGGCACAGTCAGCCACTGGAACCTGCCATGGACCCACCATCTGATCACGGGCAACCAGACCGGTAATGCTGCGATCACCAATGGTAATCAGGAAGTTTTTACTGGCCACTGTCGGTAGTTTTAAGACCCTTTCCAACGCATCGCTAACGGTAATACCGCTCAAATCCAGTTCGGGTTTGGGTTTGCTGTGATGTTTAACATCACGCAGCATTTTGGGTGGTTTGCCTAACAACAGCGATAACGGCATATCAATCGGATGATTTTCAAATTGCGCATCACCGAGCAATAAATGCTGGTCTTCTGTGGTTTCACCAACGATAGCCCACGGGCAACGCTCACGCTCACAAATCGCCTGGAATAACTCAACATCTTCCGGATTTACACCCAGCACATAACGTTCCTGTGACTCGTTACACCAGATTTCCATCGGTGACATACCTGGTTCATCGTTGGGAATCACCCGCAGCTCAAAACGCCCACCACGGCCACTGTCATCTACCAGTTCAGGAAAGGCATTGGATAAACCACCCGCCCCCACATCATGAATCGAAACAATCGGGTTTTTGTCATTTAACGCCACACAGCGATCTATGACTTCCTGACATCGACGTTCCATTTCCGGATTGCCCCGTTGTACTGAAGCAAAATCAAGACCTTCTTCACTGGTACCGGAAGCAACAGATGAAGCGGCACCGCCACCCAGACCAATCAGCATCGCCGGACCACCAAGCACGATCAGCTGGGTGCCAGGTTGCATAATGTGTTTTTCAACATGCTGAGGTCGAATACTACCCAAGCCACCGGCTACCATAATTGGTTTGTGATAACCACGTACTTCAAAACCATTATCCGACGGAACTTTGGCTTCATAAGTACGGAAATACCCACAAAGATTAGGACGGCCAAATTCATTGTTAAATGCTGCGCCGCCTAATGGACCATCAACCATGATCTGCAGCGCTGAAGCGATACGGGCAGGTTTGCCGTAATCGGTTTCCCAAGGTTGTTCAAAACCGGGGATTTGTAAATTAGAAACCGAAAATCCAGTTAAACCTGCTTTAGGTTTGGAACCACGACCTGTAGCGCCTTCATCACGAATCTCGCCACCGGCACCGGTTGCTGCACCCGGAAAGGGTGAAATAGCGGTTGGATGATTATGGGTTTCCACTTTCATCAGGATATGCTGCTGCTCACCTTCGTAGCAGTAGTGATTGTCTTTCATATCCACCTGAAAACGATGACTGCGCGGGCCTTCGATAACTGATGAATTATCGTTATAAGCTTTCACAACACCTTCTGGGTGTTGCTCGTGGGTATAACGAATCATATCGAACAGGCTGCGATCCTGCGTTTTGCCATCAATAACCCAGTCGGCCTTGAAAATTTTATGACGGCAATGCTCAGAGTTGGCCTGAGCAAACATCATAAGTTCAATGTCATTTGGATTGCGATTAAGGGCAGTGAAATTTTCAAACAGGTAATCAACTTCATCGTCAGCCAGGGCCAGGCCCAGATTTTGATTGGCTGCAACCAATGCCTGACGGCCACCATTGAGGATATCAACAGACAATAAGGGTCTGGGAGCTGTATGCATGAACAATTGCTCAGCATCATCTTCATTATCAAACACAGTTTCGATCATGCGATCGTGCAGCTTCGCGGCAATAATCGAGCGCTGTTCGCTGGTTAAGGTCGCTTTACTGCTGACATAAAATGCAATACCGCGCTCAACCCGAACGATATCGGTCAAACCGCTGTTATGCACAATGTCCGTCGCTTTACTGGACCACGGTGAGATAGTGCCGGGACGTGGTGTAATTAAAAACAGGTTTTCCTGATCCTGTACTTTGCTATTACCCTTGCTTGCTTCAAGCATTTCGCTGAGTGTGGCAATATCAGCTTCGCTAAGTTGACCGTCACCTTCCAGTTCAGCGAAATACTGATATTCACTTCTTAATGCGCTTACCGTGGTGACTTCTGCGCGGATGGCGCGGAGCAATTTTTCAATTCGGAAAGCAGAGAAAGCCGGACGGCCAACCAATTGCAGCATTTGAAACCCAATTCACAGATAATTAAAGCGATAATGATACTTTATACGCCCGAATTCGCCCAATAAAATTGAGCTTTTGTCATGACCGAAAATATATCAACATCGCATAAACCCGGCCTTTTCAGACTATTGGGGGTGATGCTTTATGACAGCATGCTGTTAGTCTCAGTATTATTAGTTGCCGCAGCGGTAGCCGTAGCCTTTAATGGAGGTGAAGCAATCGGTGCCAATAATCCATTCTTTTTTGTCTATCTGCTGGGCGTGGCATTTATTTTTTATGGCTGGTTCTGGACCCATGGCGGACAAACGCTTGGTATGCGTGCATGGCGGGTTTATCTCATCAGCGGCAATAATACCGGGATCAACTGGCAGCAAGCATTTCTGAGATTTGTTGTTGGCATATTTTCATGGCTGCCATTAGGATTGGGATACTGGTGGCTATGGATTAGCCCGGACAAACTCAGCTGGCCTGACATTGCTTCTGGTAGCTACCTTATCTACAGCCCGAAAAAGCAATAAATTCTATAACTGATTAGCCATCAATCGGAGATACGTTCTAGATTCAGCAGTTTGTGATTGTCATCAAAACGGATTCTAAAACGGCCATGAATTCCGTGTTGGGTAATGAAACGACGCACATGTAAAGCAGGAAACTGCAACGACTCTCCCGAATCGGCTATAGCAACAACGGCAGAGGCTTCGCCTCGATAATAGCGCATTGCCTCTTCTTTATCGACATGAAGTCTAAACGTTAAGGCTTTGACCACTAACGAGAAACCCTCTGAACATTTCACTAATGTTGCGTAGCATCATTTGCTTTTCTGCGTCAGTGTATGGCTTGGCATTGCCCTGACCCCAAATCGGTTTTGGCCAGACTGCATCGGTTTTAAAGCGAGCCACATGATGCATATGTAACTGTGGAACCACGTTTCCCAATGCCGCAATATTCATTTTATCGGCCTGAGTCAATTTCATCAGTTTTTCAGCAACTAATGCTGACTCCTGCCACAATAATTGCTGATCCTGCATTGATAAATCATAAACTTCACTGACATCCATGCGACGTGGCACCAGAATCACCCAGGGATACCTGGCATCATTCATTAACAATACACGGCAAAGAGGTAAATCTCCGACCACAAAGGTGTCAGCCGCTAGCTGAGGATGTAATTCAAATTTCATTAATCCGCCAGATATTTATTGACGATCTCATAGACATCGGATGAGAGATCCTGTTGTTGTGCAATATTTTTCAAAGCATCACGCATCATTTGCTGGCGTTTGGCATCATAACGACGCCAGGAATTAAATGCGCCTAATTGCCTGGAGGCAACCTGTGGATTTATCTTATCCAATAGCAAAATCTGTTCAGCCAGAAAACGATACCCACTACCATCTATTGCATGAAATCCTGCTGGATTATTCCGGCAGAACTGTCCAATCAATGCCCGCACATTATTCGGATTTTTAATACTGAATGCAGGATGTTTCATCAAACCTTTAATGCGGATCAAGGTATCAGGCAGGTTGGATAAAGCCTGTACCGTCAACCATTTATCAACCACCTGACGATCATGCTGCCATTGTTCATAAAATGCGCGTAAGGCATGTTCACGTTCGCTACCGGGCTGATCGACCATCAAGCGTAAACCCGATAAGGTGTCGGTCATATTGTCTGCCTGTTTCATCTGTTTCAGACAACGTTGTGTCTGCATCGGGTCACCGGTTGCCATCAGATATCCCAAACACATATTTTTCAGACTGCGGCGTCCCATATGTTCTGAATTGAACTGATACGGTATGTTTGGCAGATTATGTTGCTGATATAACGCATCAAACTGTGCTTTAAGCTGCATCGCCAAAGTGCGTTTTACAAAATCACGTACCTGATGGATTGCATCAACATCGGCTACTGTCATTTGCGCCGCCAGATAATTTTCTGAAGGCAAGGTCAGCATTCGTGCAACCAGCGCAGGATCTGCTGAAGGATCTTCCAGTACAGCAGCACACTGTGTCAGCAAAATTTCCGGCAGATTCAGGGTTTTGTTCTGTTGGAAGTCGTTGATTAAGGACAGCATGATTTGAATAAACAGGCTTTGTCCGGCATCCCAGCGGTTAAAGCTGTCTTTCTCATGTGCCATCAGAAACGCCAACTCTTCATTATCTCGTTCAATGGATAATTTCACTGGTGCCGAAAAGCCGCGAAGTAATGACACAACAGGTTTTTGCTTTACACCGATAAACTGAAATTTCTGTTCAGTTTCGCGTAATTCCAATACCCGGGTATCAGAGGTGTAAGCCTCTGATTCATCAATCAATTGCAATGGCAGGCTATTACCTTGTGAATCCAATAACCCCATCGCCACCGGAATCAGAAACGGTTGTTTTTCGGATTGTCCCGGCGTCGCAGGACACGTCTGGTACAAGGTGAGCTCAAAAATCTTGCTGCGCTCATCATAAGAACAGGTGGCCGTAATTTCAGGTGTTCCCGCCTGGGTATACCAGCGTTTGAACTGCGTTAAATCGATATGATTGGCATCTTCGATGGCTTTGACAAAATCATCGGTGGTTACTGCCTGACCATCATGACGGTCAAAATATAAATCGGTGCCCTTGCGGAAACCTTCATCGCCAACCAGGGTTTTGATCATGCGCACGACTTCGGCGCCTTTTTCATAAATAGTGACGGTATAAAAGTTACTGATCTCGATATAACTATCGGGACGCACTGGATGGGCCATCGGGCCGGCATCTTCGGCAAACTGCAGGCTTCGCAGCTGATCAACATCATCAATACGTTGCACTGCAGCAGAATTCAAATCGGCACTGAATGACTGATCACGCATTACCGTAAAGCCTTCTTTCAGGCTTAACTGAAACCAGTCACGGCAAGTCACACGGTTACCTGACCAGTTGTGAAAATATTCATGCCCTACAATGCTTTGAATGGTATAGAAATCGTTATCAGTGGCTGTTTTCGGGCTGGCCAGAACACAGGCCGCATTAAAGATATTCAACCCTTTGTTTTCCATGGCGCCCATATTGAAATCATTGACGGCAACAATCATGAATACATCGAGATCGTATTCACGCCCGTAGCTGTCTTCATCCCAGCGCATGGATTGCTTTAAAGACATTAAAGCATGGTCACATTTATCGTGATTTTCTTTATCTACATATATCTGCAAGGTAACTTCACGACCACTTGCTGTGGTGAATTTATCCTGTTGCATATATAAATCACCGGCCACCAAAGCAAACAGATAACAGGGTTTAGGGTGTGGATCATGCCAGCGTACCCAATGACGTCCATCTTCCAGATCGCCCTGCTCCTGCAAATTGCCATTGGATAACAGAATCGGCCATTGCTGTTTATCGGCTGTGATGGTGACCGTAAAGACCGCCATGACATCAGGACGATCCGGGTAATAAGTAATACGCCGAAATCCCTCAGCCTCACATTGGGTGCATACCAACGCGCCAGAGTGATATAAACCTTCTAAAGCCGTGTTTTGATCTGGATGAATTTCAGTCACAATTTCCAGCTGAAATTTTTCCGGTAATTGCGGCAGAATCAGTTGCGTACTGGAACGTTGAAATTCAGCGGCAGTTAATAAACGGCCATCAAGTTTGATACTGACCAGCTCAAGGTGCTCACCATTCAACACACAGTCCTCACCTGGACCTTTTGGATTACGACGCATACTGAGAGTGCTGATAACGCGCGTTGTGGAAGCATCCAGCTCAAATTGCAGATCAACATTGTCAACGAGGTAGGATGGAACCGTATAATCCGCTAGACGAATCGTTTTTGGGGACGCAGGTGCGTTCATTAAATTAAAATTCCTCTTGATTTACTGGCCAGTACTGATAAGCAGGCTCTTCGTATGGGTGTGCAAGTTTCAAAGCTGAGACAACCGCTTTGATAGTGTCGTTCGAACAAATCGTTTCAACCCGGTATTCATTTACCTGTTCAACTTTTCCACTTTCACCGATAAATGGCTGACTCCCTGCCAGTGGGCGAAACTGTCCCATTCCCTGTGTTTCCCAGCTGCAGCAGTCATAACCGTCAAAATGTCCGGCACCCGCATTAAAAATGGCTTCTTTAACCAGTTCTTTATGGGTTTCCGGAACAAAAAATACCAGCTTGTACATGTGTTACCTCCACTGCCATTGTTGCGCCTCACCCGTACCGGCAATGCTTAATACAGCACTGTCATTAGCAATAAACGACACCGCCTGTATGACCATTCCGGGATTAAGCGGATTTTGTCTGGTCACTTTCCAGCAACGTAATTTATCACCTTGAGGTAGTTGCCAGACACAAAGTCGTTCTGCTGCATGACCGGTCACCAGGAGCATGCCATCCTGTGAAAAGTTGACGGCGGTTGTGGTGGTAGTAAAAACCGGAAAGTCCGGAACCGGCATTGATTTAGGCCATGCAGAACTGCGCAATTGTGATTGCAGACGGCCATCTGCCAATGACCAGAGATAAGCATGCCCATTATCCGCGGCAGTAAATACATATCGGCTTTGCGGATCATACTTCACCAGATTTACAGTATTACTATGCACCCAGTTTTGTAACTGTTCACCGCTCTGCAGATCCCATAACCTGGCCGTACGATCATCACCACCGGTTAAAGCCGTTTTACCATCCGGGGAGATGGCCACAGTGTTAATGGGATGCTTCACAGGGGAATCGACTGCGGCACCATCATGTTCAAACACATAACGTACCCGATTGGCGTCTATATCAAAATAAACGGCCGTGCTATCAGCCAAAGCCAGTAATAAATAACGACCATCAGCAGAGATATCCAACGCTTTAATTCTGAGCGGGAAGGTCAGTCTGTTTTCCGGCATACCATTCGCCGTATTCCATAACATAACCGTATCAAACTCCACCGTTGCAGCGAGCGAACTGGATTTTGCCAAAGCCACGGAAGTGCTACGAACTGTCTCCTTAGCCTCACTTTGCCAGCTGTACTTCACCTGATTGGTTTGCAGATCCCAGAGTCTGGCAGCCGCATCTACATCAGCCGATAAGAGAAATTTTCCATCCGCGGAAAAAACAGCGGCGTAACTGCCATCACTATGTTGCCACTCATAAGACTGTTGTGGTCGATCTTCACAGCCGCCAAGCAATAGCAGCAGCCCCGGGAAAATGAATCTGCTGATACTACGCACGGACATAATCGTAATCAGGATTTAGGCAGAGTCACACCCTGCTGACCCTGGTACTTACCAGCCCGATCAGCATAGGAGGTCTCACAGATTTCATCAGACTCGAAGAACAGCATTTGTGCAACGCCTTCATGAGCATAGATTTTTGCTGGCAATGGCGTGGTGTTGGAAAATTCCAGCGTGACCTGCCCTTCCCATTCAGGCTCTAACGGCGTGACATTCACAATAATGCCACATCTCGCGTAGGTCGATTTGCCCAAACAAATGGTTAACACATTACGCGGAATTTTAAACGATTCGATGGTGCGGGCCAGCGCAAATGAATTTGGCGGAATGATACAGACATCGGAGTTGATATCCACAAAACTGCTGGCATCAAAATTCTTCGGGTCGACAATCGCTGAATTGATATTGGTAAAGATTTTAAACTCAGTGGAACAGCGTACATCATATCCGTAGCTGGAAGTGCCATAGGAAATAATGCGCTGTCCTTCACGTTCACGCACCTGGCCCGGTTCGAACGGCGAAATCATGCCGTGCTGTTCTGCCATGCGGCGGATCCATTTATCTGATTTTATGCTCATAGTCCGTCAATAAAGCCCAAAAGATGTTGATGATAGCCTGATTAGTCGTTCTTGATAACTATATTCGGGAAGGCCGCTGCATAATTTTTACCCTGCATGGCCAGGTTGGCTGCAATACGACGGGCTATAACTCGATAAGCCAGAGCAATATCTCCATCCGGATCTTTTACCACCGTCGGTTGCCCATTATCAGCATCTTCCCGGATATGAATATCCAATGGCAGGCTGCCCAGCATATTCACACCATATTGTTCCGCCATTGATTGTCCACCACCGGCACCAAAAATATGTTCTTCATGACCGCATTGGCTGCAGATATGGGTACTCATGTTTTCAATAACACCCAATACCGGGACCTTGACCTTTTCAAACATTTTCAATGCCTTACGGGCATCGAGCAAGGAAATATCCTGTGGTGTGGTGACAATAACTGCACCACTGACCGGTACTTTCTGTGACAGCGTCAACTGAATATCGCCCGTACCCGGTGGTAAATCAATGACCAGATAATCCAGTGATTTCCAATTAGTGTCGCCCAGCATTTGTTGCAAGGCTTGCGTCACCATCGGACCACGCCAGATCATCGGTTCTTCTTCATCGATTAAAAAGCCAATCGACATACTTTGAATGCCATAGCTTTCAATGGGTTCAATCGATTTGCCATCCACTGATTCCGGACGTTGCGTAGTGCCCAGCATGCGTGGCTGGCTGGGGCCATAGATATCGGCATCCAAAATCCCCACGGTTGCGCCTTCAGCGGCCAGAGCCAATGCCAGATTAACTGAAGTGGTAGATTTACCTACGCCACCTTTACCCGAGGCCACGGCAATAATGTTTTTGACATTTTCCAGCGCCGGAACGCCTTGCTGTACTTTATGCTTTACGATTTTAGTAGTGATATTGACGCTGACATTGGTTGCGCCATCAGCTTCAATTAATTGCTTTAAGTTCTGGGCCAGTTCAGCCGCATAACCCTTGACTGGGTAGCCCAGAATCACATCAACCTGCGTTTGATTGTCATCCTGCACAACCTTAACCGTGGCACGAGTCTCGCCCAACGTTATCAGCGTTGATGGATCCTGATAGTTTTTGACGATTTCCTCAATTTGCGCGGGGCTAGTCATGCATGACTCCTGTATATTTCAAAGCTAAATTAGATTCAATATTTTATACCCTGCCAAAACTGGCTGCATCCACACTGCTTGCAGGGCTATTGGCTGATACAGAGAAAAACACCGCTATAACAGCGGTGTTTAAAGTGTTTAACGAATTTAATCAGGTCCGGATAATGTGTGTTGTAAAGGCCAATCCCGGTAATTAAAGACCTGACCTTCCTCACGAACGCGGGCAATTTCTGTCAAATCCAGATCAGCACAGACCCAACCCGGCTTGTCAGCCACGCCTTCAATCAATATGCCATTATCGGTAAAACCATAATCCACCGGTGTATAAATGCTGGCACGCCCGGTATTCACATCAACAGCTTCTGACCAGCGAGCTTCACCAAACGTAGGCGACTGCACAACATAGCATTGATTTTCCAATGCACGTGCCTGACAGCCAATCCGTACACGATGAAAACCGGCCTGGGTATCGGTGCAACTTGGTGCCAGAATTAAATCCGCTCCGGCATTGACTTGTTGATAGGCGATCATCGGAAATTCAATGTCATAGCAAATACTGATACCAATACGCCCGACATCCGTATCCAGCACTTTAATCTGTTGGCCTGGATGAATTAACCATTGCTCATTTTCAAAGCGGGTCATGATCAACTTATCCTGAAAACCAATCAGCCCATCCGGTGCATAGAGATTCGCACGGTTACGAAATGTGCCATCTTCCTGCAGGACCGGAAACGTACTGGCCAGCATCATGACATCGTATTGTTTGCTGAGTTGATGATGCAGATCCTGCCAGTCCGCATACACATCCTGCATCGAATGTAACTGCTTACCGAGATCGGTATAAATAGCTTCACCAAATAACGAAGCCAGTTCCATGCTGCCATATTCCGGAAACACCAGCAGTTTGGCCTTTTCTTCAACGGCTTCAGCCACCCACTGAGTCAATTTATCAGTGAATTGCGACCAGTCCTTGAAAAAACCGATATCGTACTGTGCTGCAGCGACTTTAACTTTGCTCATTGGCACCAAACTCGGGAAATCGTTAACGGGACATTAAAGATTGGGCATTTCAGCCTTATTTCAATGCCAAAAAAAACTATTTGTAAAAATTACTTTCGCTACACAAGCGAACGGATATTAAGAAAACAGATCTTTGCTAGAGTTTCTTCATCCAGAAAGTCATTGGCTTGGGCGACTCATTCGCTTCATCCAGTTCTTTCCAGCTAAAGGTGGTGTGCAGCTCAGGATGTTTTTCATAACCACGCTTACGCCAGAAATTATCCAGCGGTCTGAAACCTGCCGGACGGCGCGGATGATCGTCTGGTCGTTGAACACCGCAAAAACAGCTGTATTCATAACCGCCTAGTTCACGTGCATGCTGTTCACGATGATCAAAAAACGCTACACCAGCACCCTGCCCGCGATATTGTGATAACAACACCGACTCACCACAATAAAATACGCTATCGACATCAATACCCGCGTTGATAAACGGCGCTTTGACGTCATCTGTTTCATATTTAAGCGGAATGCCGGTCGATGCACCGACGACCTTATCGCCATCAAAGGCTAAAACAATCACGCTGTCAGGCGCTTCGATATAGGTTTGCAGGTAGCGAGCCTCGTAATCCGGATCCCCATCATAGAGATAAGGAAAATCACGGAAAACCTGAATACGCAATCTGGCCAGTTCAGGAATAAATTGATTCAGGGCTTCACCTGATAAACGTTTCAATTCCAGCATAGTTATTTCAATCCGTGCAATGGAAAGGCATATAAAAAAGCCAGACTGGAAAATACATTCCAGCCTGGCTGATTGTCCTGCAGTTTAACCGACGACTTGTTTCACCCAGTCTTCCAGGTTGTAGTAGTTGGTGATACGAGCCACTTTGCCATCACGAATCACAAAAAACGCACCGGCTGGCAGATTGTATTTCTGACCGTTAGCTTCCGGTAAACCTTCATCGGTGCTCAGGTATTCACCTAATACGGTGAATTCAACCGCAGCGCGGTCACCCGCTTCGTTGGTGGTGATGGATATATCAACGATTTGTTCTTTGTAATGGGCATTCATGCGGTCCATAAATGCAGAGAATTTTTCTTTACCAACCTCACGACCACCCTGGTTGACGTCATGAATAACATCGTCAGTCAGCATATTTAAAAACGCATCCATATCCTGACGGTTGAACGCATCGTAGTAGTTTTGCAGCAATGTGATTGTAGCTTGGCTCATGTTGCAGATCCCAGTGAGTAAAAAAACCGCGAATTTTAACGTGTAAACGCTTCAAAGAAAAGCAGAAACGACTAATTTAACCACAGAGACACGGAGGGCACGGAGATAAAAGAAAATAGATCCGCAGATTACGCAGATGGACGCAGATTTATAATTTTTAACAGGATCGTAGGTCGGGTTAGCGTAGCGTAACCCGACAAAAATAATCTGCGAAAATCTGCGTAATCTGCGGATAACTCAAAAAAACCTCTGTGCCCTCTGTGTCTCTGTGGTTACTTTCAAAAATCAGCTTTGACGACTACGAGCAGTAATCCCCATCAACTTGTAAGTCAGCATTGATGCGGCGAAGTCATAGGCATGAAAGCCTTCAATCGGCGCGAATTCCATTACATCAAAACCGATAATTTCACGTTGTTTGGCGACCGATTCAAACAGATTCAATGTCTGGTACCAGCTCAGGCCGCCTGGTACCGGTGTGCCTGTTGATGGAAATACACTGGGATCCATGCCGTCAATATCGACTGTAAAAAACACTTTTTGCGGAAAATCATCAGGTAAGGTAATGCTGTTGATATTATTGGGAACCAGTTCATCGGCATCCTGGTAATACACGCCAAATTCTTCACGCACCTGCATTTCTTCTTCACAAAAGGCACGAATTCCCAGCTGGTATAACGGAATACCCATATCCACTGCACGTTTCATTACCGAAGCATGGCTCAAAATATCGCCTTCATAGGCATGACGCAGATCGGCATGGGCATCGATCTGAACAATGCCGAAATCTTCAATCCCTGCATCCTTCAAGCCTTTGATGACGCCGTAGGTGACAGTATGTTCACCGCCTAACACGACGGGAATACCGCCATTACGGATGATTTCAGCAGTGGCATTGGCAATATTATCAATCACCTGTTGAGAATTTACGCTGCAGTCTACTGGCGGGCAGGTGTAAATGCCCAAATCACATGGATTGCTTTTACCATCCCATTTTTCCAGCTGCCATGAGGCATTCAAGATAGTGGAGGGTCCCTTCGCTGTACCGCCACCATAGGAAACTGATTTTTCATAGGGGACAGGCAAAACATGAAACATCGCCTGTTTAGGATCAGCCTGATCAATCTCAGATCCCAGGAAAATCGGAAATTCTTCGTTTAATTCTGCTGTCATGACAGTCGCTCTTTAAAATCACTGTAGCCAAAACTTTTGACTACACGTAAATCATCGGTTTCGGAATTCCAGATAGCCAAAGATGGCAATTTGGTGCCATTAAACGTCGTGGTTTTGACCATGGTGTAATGGCTCATATCTTCAAATACCAGCCGTTGTCCGATTTCCAGTGGTTTATCAAAACTGTAATCGCCAATCACATCACCCGCCAGACAGGTTAATCCACCCAGCCGATAAGTATGTGGTTTTTCATCAGCTAAACCTGCACCGGTAATATCTGGACGATAAGGCATTTCCAAAGTATCAGGCATATGACAGGTAGCCGAAGTATCGAGAATAGCCTGATCCAGATGATTCCAGCTGATATCCAGTACTTCACAACTCAAAATACCTGTGCCAATTGCCACCGCCTCTCCCGGCTCCAGATACACTTCGACCTGATGCCTTTGTTTAAAATTCTGAATTAATTGGATTAAACCATCAATATTGTAGCCATCCGCCGTAATATGATGACCACCGCCAAAATTTACCCATTGCATTTGTGGCAGCAAATGACCGAATTTGGCTTCCATGGCTTTTACTGTACGTTGCAATGGTTCAAATCCCTGCTCACACAAAGTATGAAAATGCAGGCCGGAAATGCCATCCAAAGCCGTTTCATCCAGCTGTGATAACGGAATGCCTAAACGTGAACCGGGTGCACACGGATCGTAAATCGGTACCGCACCTTCTGAATGCTCCGGATTGATACGTAAACCAAAATGCAATTCAGGACGTTGTTTTTGCATTGTCAGGCACTGTTCACGAAACCGCAGCCACTGCCCGCAGGAATTAAACACAATGTGATGAGCAAAAGTCAGCAGTTCATCAATATCCTGCTGGCTGAAAGCTGCTGCAAACACATGCACTTCGCCACCGTATTCTTCAAAACCCAGTCGCGCTTCATGCAAACCACTGGCACAAGTGCCGCTCAGATATTTGGCCGTCAATGGCGCTAAAGACCACATGGAAAAAGCTTTTAAAGCAGCCAGAACTTTGGCACCACTGGCCGTTTGCACGTGATTCAGAATGCGTAAATTACGCTCAACAGCCACTTCGTCCACCACAAAACAAGGAGACGGCAATCGAGATAAATCCAGCTTGGTAAAATTGGTAAATTGCATTAAATTCAAATACCTGAAAATGATAGTTAATTTATTTCATTAATATTTATTAACCACAGAGACACAGAGGGCACAGAGTTTTTATCCGCAGATTACGCAGATTCTCGCAGATTATTTTTGCCGGGTTACGCTACGCTAACCCTACCTACGTTTTTTAACAAAGTGTAGGTTGGGTTGAATTTATGAAACCCAACAAGACGCAGAAGAATAGATGGTGTTGGGTTTCGCAGGCTCAACCCAACCTACATTTCTCTTAAAATTAGAAATCTGCGTCCATCTGCTTAATCTGCGGATGTATATTTTTTTCCTCCGTGCCCTCTGTGCCTCTGTGGTTAATTTTTTATAGATCTATAAGATCAATCGTCGAGATTGAAATTATCCAGTTCAATCACTTCCCAGGGCAGTCCGTATTTATTCATATCTTCCATAAACGGATCCGGATCAAACTGTTCGATGTTCCAGACACCCGGTTTCTTCCATTTGCCTTCCAGCATCATTTTGGCACCAATCATGGCTGGTACACCGGTGGTATAGGAAATCGCCTGCGACTGAACTTCAGCGTAGCAATCCTGATGGTCTTTGATTTGGTAGAGATAAACAATTTTCTGTTTACCATCCTTAACGCCTTTCACCACACAACCGATACAGGTTTTACCTTTGGTACGTGGGCCAAGTGTTGAAGGGTCAGGTAACAATGCTTTGAGGAACTGAATCGGCACAATCTGCTGACCGTTATAGTCAATTGGCTCAATGCCAGTCATACCAACATTACCCAGCACTTCCAGATGTTTCAGATAACTGTCACCAAAGCTCATCCAGAACTGAGCACGTTTTAACGTCGGGAAGTTTACGACCAGTGATTCCAGTTCTTCGTGGTACATCCGGTAAATATTGTAGCTGCCGACATCTTCCGGGCAGGTAAAACTGGCTTTTTTCGACATGGCCGGGGTGGTAACAAACTCACCATTTTCCCAGTGACGGCACTCTGCAGTGACTTCACGGATATTGATTTCCGGATTGAAGTTAGTGGCAAACGGATAACCGTGATCACCACCATTCACGTCGATAATATCCAGCTCGTGAATTTCATCGAAATAATGTTTGGCCAGATACGCGGTAAAGACATTGGTGGCACCCGGATCAAAGCCGCTGCCCAGCAAAGCCATCAAACCGGCATTTTCGAATTTTTCACGATAAGCCCACTGCCAGCTGTATTCAAACTTGGCGGTATCTAAAGGTTCGTAGTTAGCTGTATCCAGATAATCGACACCAGCGTTCAGACAGGCATCCATGATATGCAAGTCCTGATAAGGTAACGCTACATTGATCACCAGATCCGGTTTTTCCTTTTCCAGTAAAGCGGTCAGCTCAGGCACATTGTCGGCATCGACCTTGGCAGTACGGATGGATCTATCCAGCTGAGCAGCGATAGCTTTGCATTTGTCTTCATTACGGCTGGCCAGAATAATCTCTGAAAAAATTTCCGGTAATTGAGCACATTTATGGGTAACGACGCCGCCAACACCACCGGCGCCAATAATGATCACTTTTGACATTGCTGAATCCTTATAAATCTGCAGTTATCTTTCAAAGAAGGTGTAGCCATTCATGCTATCGCTGAAGGCACGTAACATTTGTTGACGCATTGGTACTGAAATCTTGCCATCCCGCACAGCTTGTTCTGCCAGCTTACGGAACTGTTCCTGCATCACTTTTGGATCGTATTCCACGTAGCTGAGCACATCGGCAATGCTGTCACCATGGAACTCACGGACAAAATCAAAGCTGCCATCTTCGTTGATATGCACGCTGACCACGTTGGTATCACCAAACAGGTTATGTAAATCACCGAGGGTTTCCTGATAGGCGCCTACCAGAAATACGCTCAGATAATATTCCTCACCTTCCTTGAGTGGATGTAATGGCAGCGTTTTACGAATACCCTCTTCGTAGGAAAACGAATCAATTTTACCATCACAGTCGCATGTCATATCGGCAATGACCGCGGCACGAGTCGGTCTTTCATTCAAACGATGAATTGGCATGATGGGGAAAATCTGATCGATTGCCCAGATATCCGGTAATGATTGAAACAGACTGAAATTACCGTAATAAATATCGGACAATAATTCCGGCAGGCTTTCCAACTCCGCAGAAACCCGGCGTGCCTGAGGCAGTAGTTCCGAGATTTTTTCCAGAATGGCTAATGAAACATTCTCAGCTAAAGCACGTTCACGTAAAGTGGCCTGACCGTGATGGAATAACTCACGTAATTCATCACGATAATAAATGGCATCGTTGTAGCACTCCTGCAGGTTCTGCAGTTTTACATTGCCCAGCACGGCATAGAGATTCACCAGCATGTCCGGGCTATCAGCGGGAGCGACTTCCGGAATCGTTCCGGGTTTATGATCACGTACTTCCAATACATTAAATAACAGCATGGAAGAATACGCGATCAAAGCCCGGCCTGACTCGGTGATAACCACAGGATGCTCTATATCAAGGGGATCCAGGCATTCCTGTAACGTTTCAATAATGTTGTAGCAATATTCGTCCAGACCATAGTTCATGCTGTGCGTGCTATTCGAACGTGCACCTTCGTAGTCGACCGCCAAACCACCGCCAAGGTCCATATATCCCATCGGTGCGCCTTCTTCGATTAAACCGGTATAAAAACGACAGGCTTCCATCACACCACTACGAATATTACGGATATTGGGAATTTGCGAACCTAAATGGCTGTGCAGTAATTGCAGGCAATGCAGCATATCAGCCTGTTTAAGCTGATCAATCACTTCGAGTAGCGCACTGGTAGATAAACCGAATATCGAACGATCTCCACTATCGCCATTCCAATGACCTTCCACAGTAGAGGCCAAACGTATGCGTAAGCCAATTAATGGATCGATACCCAATGCTTTGCTGCGTTCTAAAATGGTGGATAGTTCGGTGGCGGTTTCCAATACAAAAAAGCAGGGAATGCCCATCTGGCGGGCATACAGTCCTAATTCAATAAATTCTTCGTCTTTATAGCCATTGCAGATAATCAGACTGTCGTGGTCACGTAGCTGAGAAATAGCAATGATTAACTCAGCCTTACTGCCCGCTTCCAGACCATGATGATATCGACGACCGTAATCGGCAATTTCCTCAATAACGTGACATTGCTGATTCACCTTGATCGGAAATACGCCACGATAGTGATTTTTATAACCTGCGGTTTTGATGGCCCGGGCAAAGGCTTCGTTTAACTGAGTAATGCGCAGATCCAACAGGTTCTCGATGCGTAATACAGCGGGCATATCCAGACCGCGCTCTTTCATTCCGTTAACAATATCAATCAACGGAACATGGATAGTCTTTTCACCAAATTGCAAACTGACAACCGCATTGCCATCGGCGGAAATATCAAAATAATCCGCACCCCAATCACGTACACCATAAAGCTTACTGCTATGTTGCGCACTCCATTCATCAGAGGCGACGTCAGGTGAGTTTGTATCAAGATTGGCATGGGTTTGTGTCATCAGTATGACCCCCTTTGGCTTCAGTTAAATCGCGGGATTGTCACTATTTTATGGATAAATTGCAAAAATATTATGACAGCATCACTACTTAAGGATGCGAATCGCAGACTCAGATAATCGGCTGCTCTTCAGGAGCGCTGGTATCCGTTGATGGATGCAGGTTTGTATTGAAAGCTTCAACACTATCCGCAACTTCATCAGGACGGTTAAATCGCGCAATATGAAACAAGGCTTCGCCCTCATTCACCAGCGGAATATTGGTTCTGCCAATGATCACACCGCTGCAGATAGCGACCACTTTGGTTTCGGATTTCTCATCGCCATAGGGCGCAGCAACCATGCCCAGAATATCGCCTTTTGTCACTTGCGCCCCCATGGGCACCAGCATCCTGAAAATACCACTTTGCGGCGCCCTCACCCAACTACTGGATCGCGCGACAAACGGATCGACAGGTTTTGCCTGTTTTGTACGGGATTCGGTCAACATACCCAATTTGCGCATCACCGCCAACACACCTCTGACTCCGGCACGAATCGCCAGTTCATTAAAGCGCAAAGCTTCACCCGCTTCATACACGATAACCGGCACATTGACCTGCTGACAGGCATGGCGTAATGAACCTTCAATCAATCCCGAATTCAAAATAACCGGTGCATTAAATGCCCTTGCCATTTCCTCCACCACAGGGTTATCCAAAGCCGCACGGATCTGTGGCAGATTGTCCCGATGGATGGCTGCAGTATGCAAGTCCACACCATGGGTACATTTATTCACCACTTCGCTCATAAACAGGTTGGCTAAACGTGCCGCTAATGAACCTTCCTCAGACCCAGGAAAGCAACGGTTTAAATCCCGGCGATCAGGTAAGTAACGTGTTTGATTAATAAAGCCGTAAACATTCACCACCGGAATAGTGATCAACGTGCCTTTAAGCCCTTTAAGACGTTTGCTTCGCACCAGCCGACGAATAATTTCCACACCAACAATTTCATCACCATGCACCGCACCGGATACAAATAGAACAGGGCCCTCACGACGACCACACATTACCTGAACCGGCATACTCAAAGAGGTATGCATATACAAATCTGGCAGCGGTACATCGACCACTTTGTTTTGTCCGGGCATGATCTGTTGCCCGGCAATGATCAATGCATCAGCCATCAACCACGGCCTTTGGTTTTAGTGGTTCCGGAAACCGAGTTTTTTTCAATAAAATCAATAATCAAACTGGCAATATCTTTACCGGTCGCTGTTTCAATACCTTCCAGGCCCGGCGAGGAGTTCACTTCCATTACTACAGGACCATGATTAGAGCGCAGTAAATCCACCCCGCAAACATTCAGCCCCATAGTTTTGGCCGCACGAACCGCTGTGGCACGTTCTGCCGGTGTAATCCGAATCAAATTGGCACTACCACCCCGATGTAGATTAGAACGAAACTCACCCTCTTTGCTCTGACGTTTCATTGCGGCAACTACCTTTTCACCCACCACAAAACAGCGAATATCGGCACCACCCGCTTCCTTGATAAATTCCTGCACCAGAATATTGGCTTTCATGCCCATAAAAGCTTCGATAACACTCTCAGCCGCCCCGGCAGTCTCAGCCAGTACCACACCGATTCCCTGAGTACCTTCTAAAAGTTTAATCACCAGCGGCGCACCACCTACCATCTTGATTAAATCGTCGACATCATCAGGTCGATGGGCAAAGCCCGTCACCGGCAAACCAATACCGCGGCGGGATAATAACTGGAGAGCGCGAAGTTTGTCGCGCGACCGACTGATGGCCACCGACTCATTAAGTGGATATACATTCATCATCTCAAACTGGCGCAGCACGGCGGTACCGTAAAAAGTCACCGAAGCACCAATCCGAGGAATCACCGCATCATAACCGGTAAGGTTTTCGCCTTTGTAATGCACTTCGGGTTTCATCGAAGTGATGTTCATGTAACAACGCAACACATCCAGAACATCCACTTCGTGCCCTCGTGCCTCAGCTGCCTCGACCAATCGGCGAGTTGAATACAACTTTGAATTACGGGACAAAATGGCTATTTTCATGCAGATTCTCCATCAAGCGCTTCATCTTTAGGCGCTTGAGTTGTGTCGTGAAATGAGGGGCTTGCTTGATAGGACAATGCCGGATTAACCAATATATTACCAGTCGTCATGGCAGTGCGTCCCAGTAACATTCTAAAAAGCATGGTATCGCGATTGGTCAAGGTAATTTCAATCGGCCAGCTATGCCCGCCAACGCTAAGTAGTGTCTCAATCACATAACGTTTTTCAGTATGACCGCCCGAGTCAGTAACATTACGCTCATCCTTAACACGCGCCTCGCACCAGATTTCGGTCTCGGTATCATGTTGATTGGGATGTACTCCAAATCGTACCCATAGCTCATCGTTTTTCTCAATCGGCTCAACCGAAAAAGCATGGATCGCGGAAGTTCTGGCACCGGTATCCACCTTGGCTTTGATTCGATCGATACCCAACTCTGGCAGGCTTAACCATTCACGCCAGCCAACTGTAATTATTTGCGGGTGATTTTCCACGAGATTCCCCATTTATGATTTATGGGGCAATTGAAAGCAATTTAAGCACGGCTGTCAAAAGGGATTTTCACTATTACCGCTTTAAATCAAGTTTATAGCAGATTCAATTATGTTTTTTTAGTTTTGGATTATAAACATGAGTATGCCAGATAGAAAAAAGCCCCGACGAATCGGGGCTTCTTTATTTGCGTTAGAACTTTATTAACGAACTGGTTATTAACACCAGCCAGCCGCTTCACAAGAACCACTTTGCCCCCAACTAGTACCAGTAGCATTAACTGTTGGAGTTAATATAGATGTTGTTGAATTCAAACCTTCACCCGCAATAGCTGTAGCAGTAATTACACCGGCGGCAACATCAATTGTTGAAATGTAACTGTATGTTCCAGCAGTTACAGCAGCTTCAATACCATTACTACCCGCATTACAGTCGGTTAAAACACCACCATTTGATTGAGCACAAATAGCTACAGCAGTCTTATAACCATTTGATACTGAAATCACTTCCTGGAATTTACTTTTTGTAACGTAATCTTGATAAGCAGGCAAAGCAATTGCCGCCAAGATACCGATAATCGCAATAACGATCATTAATTCGATTAATGTAAAACCTTGTTGTACTTTTTTCATTTTAAATCTCCGTAAATAGACGACAAGCTTTGTGCTCGGAGTTATTAAAGCACCGTCCATGCCAATGATTTTTAATATTTAATTTCAATAGGTTACAATATTAACAAGTAACTAGTCATTCTATCCAATGACTTTCCTGAGTCACAAAGTGACAATTTTTGTCAATTCATTACCAAGCAGTCATTTTGAATACTTTGTAATACTTTATTTGCAGGATAATAAAGCAAACTGTTGCTGATCGTTTCACAGCGTTGCTTAGGCATTTCCAAGGCAATGTATCCATTAATCACATCCTCAAATAATTTTAATTCTGGAGTTCTATTCAATTCTGATTCAAACCAATTAATAATCTGAACTAATTTCTGAGCATCATTTTTGGTAATTGCATCATGCAAATGTGAACGCATAACAATTTGCTCTGCATATGTTTTGTAATACAAATTGCTTAAGGCGCTATCAAGCTGGGGCGTTCGCTGAGATTGATTTATGAATTGATATAACTGTTGTTGAGCTTGTGATGTTTGCCATAAAAAAAACAATGTAACTGTCAGCAGAATAATGACGAAACCACGAAGTGATTTTTTTGCCATCAGGCTAATTGGGTTTTGCCTTATGGCTACATAATGATTGAGTAATACATATAGCAAAGTTAACCAAATAAACCAGTGAAATGATGAAATGTAAAAAGGATGCTCGACCTGCGTATGAAACGTAATAGGAAGTAATAATGCCAGATAGGCAAATAATCTTTGCTGTTTGTATTTAACGGCAAACCACAGCACACTAAACATAGCGATGAGAATACCCATCAACGCAAGTAATCCCCCTTCAATTGCCCATTGCAAAAGCTCATTATGCGGATGAGCAATATAAGTCGGCATTTCTGCAGTTGGATGTTGTTGATAAAAAGCAGAAGAAGCCAAGCCAAATTTTTCCAGGAAGCTACCAATACCATGTCCTTTTATTGGTGCTTCATAAAAAGCATCCAGCGAAATACGATAAATGCTTAGACGTTGATCTGCATATTGCGCTTCTACCATTTGGTAGGATTTATCAACTGTTTTGTGTAACCCTTCTTTTGCTAACACACTGGCAAAAACAATTAGCAATAAAGCAGAAAAAATGGTTTTCCAATTTTTGCTGACTTGCGTCCGATAAGCTATCAGTAACATTAACAGGCCTAATATTCCTGATAACAGCCCAATCCTTGAGCCTGTTGCCACCATCACATAAGTGGCCACACTGATGGTAATCAACAAAAATACTTTTAGATAAAATCGGTTATGAGCAATAGGTCTTAAGCACAGATAAACTGAAACCAATATACCGGTAGTCAGAAAACTGGCCATCACATTAACCTGCTGAAATACCCCCGTCGCTATTGCTTTATCAGTTCTGGTTATCCAGCTTGATAAAACTGGTAATTCAAATAACTGAATAATGCCAACAACGCTATGCAACAACGTCGCAATAGTAATCAGCAACAAAATTCGATCGGTATTTTTAAGTCGAAATTGAAACAGACCAAACAAAAACAAAACGCCAGCCATTACATACACAATACGAAACATCCAGGTAATTGGATCCTGCACTCCCGCCAAAGCTGCGGCCAGAAGGATACCCACAGGCAATGCCAGCAAACCTTTGTAATTCATGGGAAGAATCAGCTTGTCCTGCCCGCAGAAATACCAGACAGAATAAGCAATGACCAAAGTCGCCGCAGCCCAGACAGTGATATTAAATGGCAGATCAAAACCGGTACCACCAAGACTGGAGGCCAGATAAAAGGGTGAGATCAGGAAGAGTAATGCCAATAACCATTCAATCGGCTGCTGCGGCAATAACGGATGTTTTGAGAGATAACGCGACATAATCTTCCCTGTTCTGGCGAATAAACAAAAAAGGATTATGTCGGCTGAATGATCGAGTGGCAAGGCGGGTTGGATAGAAACAACGATTATTTCATATCGGTTAGATTTTAATCCGCAGATTACGCAGATTAAAAGGAACTAACCACAGAGACACGGAGGACACAGAGATCAATAAATATTGTTTGTTGGGTCATCAACATGTAACCCGACATAAACAAGATGTTGGGCTTCGCAGGCTCAGCGCCAACCTACGGAGTTTTTTTAATTCATCAATCTTAAGATTAATGAAACAAGGTCAGTTCGATTTTATGACGCTAATAATCTGCGAGCATCTGCGTAATCTGCGGATAAATATCTATTAAACCTCTGTGCTCTCCGTGTCGCTGTGGTTTATATCAACTATAAAGGCACACCAATCCGCTGAGCGACCTCTTCGTAGGCTTCAATCACACCACCCAATCCCTGACGAAACCGATCTTTATCAAGTTTCTTGCGGGTTTCGGCATCCCACAGACGGCAACCATCCGGGCTGAATTCATCCCCCAGATAAACTTCACCCTTAAACACACCAAATTCCAGTTTGTAGTCCACCAGAATCATTCCGGCATCGGCAAACAGTTTTTTCAGCACCTGATTCACTTCAAAGGTCAGCGCTTTCATACGTTGGACCTGTTCATCAGTGGCCCAGCCAAAGGTGGCGATATGGTATTCATTAACCATCGGATCATGCAGGGCATCGTTTTTCAGAAAGAACTCAAATACGGGTGGATTAAGTTCCATGCCATCTTCAACCCCGAGACGACGCACCAGACTGCCTGAAGCGACATTTCGCACCACACATTCCACCGGGATCATGTTCATATTTTTGACCAGGGCTTCGTTGGCGCTAAGCAATTTTTCGAAATGCGTAGGAATACCAGCTTTGCCTAACTGCTCCATGATAAAAGCATTGAACTTATTGTTGACCTCACCCTTGCGGCTTAACTGCTCAATGCGTTCACCATCAAATGCTGATGTGTCATCACGAAAACTGAGTACAACATAATCCTGATCGTCAGTCGCAAAGACGCTTTTGGCTTTACCGGCATAAAGTTGCTGTAATTTTTGCATGATGGTTTCTCTTAGGCTTTAGTTAGTTCGCGCCAGTCAAATCCGGCATCTTGTTCAGCAATGCCGATCCAGTCTGTTGTGCAGTTCAGGGCATCCGCAAATAAAGGGCTCACCAATGACGGTGAATTATTCTTTTCACTGATATGCATGGCAACAATATGCTGCAAACGCGAGGTATCAATTTTCGCAAGTAATTCGGCAGATTGCACGTTATTTAAGTGCCCAAATCGGCCGCCGACCCGCTGTTTTAAATATTCGGGGTATTCGCCCTGCTCCAGCATGGCCATATCATGGTTGGCTTCAAGCATCAGTCCATCACATAACGTCAAAGCAGATTCAATCACTGGTGTGATAAAACCGACGTCGGTTAACAGGCCTAACCGGAAATCGCCGTTATGAAATACAAACTGGCTGGGTTCACGCGCATCGTGCGGTACCGGGAATGGCGAAACCTGAATATCCTTGACGTGAAAAGTCTCATGACAGCTGAATTCATGGATATGCGGCATAACCTCTGTAGGTAAACAGGCCGCCGTACCAGGGGTTGCATAAACCGGAATATTGAACTTCTGCGACAGAACGCGAACACCACCAATATGATCGGCATGTTCATGCGTGACTAAAATAGCCGATAAGTCTGACGAAGTCAGACCAAACCGCCGCAAACGTTTTTCGGTTTCACGAGCTGAAAAACCACAATCCACCAGAATTGTGGTTTTTCCCTGTGAAATCAGTGTTGCATTGCCCCGGCTACCACTGCCAAGTGATGCAAAACGCATTATTGTGTCAATTGTTCCTGAATCAAACCAAGTAAGCGTTTAGCGGTATCTGAACTGGTACGAACCTGTTCAGAATCCAGTACGGTAATGCGTGTATTGGAGGCATCAGAAATCAGCTTGATGTAGTAATACTCTTCCGGTGCCACTTCATCATCATCTTTCCAGAAAGCCATGCGGCCAAAGAAGCCACGTTCTTCTTTTTCAGCTTCGTTAAATGGATCCAGATAACGCACGTAATAGGTACCGCGTGAACGATCACGATCTTCTACTGCAAAGCCACGGCTATCCAATACCCGACCGACACGATCCCAGACAGAGGTGAATTCCTGCTCAACCAGTAAAGCCTGATGACCTTCGGCTTCATCCAGTAAAATCACACGGGCATCCGTTTGTTGGGCTGCAGAACTTGGCAATGAAGCTTGTTCGCGAGCTTTATCCTGCTGATATAAACCACCAAGATAGTCTGCTAACTGACGAAGCATCGCCTCGTCTTTCTGATTGCTGCGACTGGTTTCGTCGGTACCCGTTAAAAATACACGGGCAGAACGATTTACATCACCACGCTCCATACGAATACGATAAGCATACCCATCAACATCAGGCTGGGTGTCCATCAAGCCAATACGCTGATCTTTACGATGGATATTCATATTGATATCCGCCCAGAAAGCTTCAATACGTTGCCAGGTTTCATCACGATCACCCGGAACGACTAAATGACGGTTAGCACCTTCGCCGGATAAAGCGGGTTTGGATTCTGGAGTAATGTTATAGCGGGCTGCCAACGGATTAGTGCCTGCTTCTTCGTATTCTGAGTAGGTTGCCGAACTTTGCTCGTTGCCAGCTATTTGATCATTGATTCGTGATGTACTCAGATCAGGTGGAATATCGAGAGGCGGCATAGTTTCTGCCTTACGGTATTTCTGAGTATTGTCAGGAGCAACTTCATCAAGTGATGGCAACAGCCCACAACCTGAAACGCTCACTGCGACCAAGACACCACAGGCTTTCAACTTAAAACGATTAGTGTTCATTTAATTACATTCACTCACTTATGGATTCAGAACACCGGCAGTGACCAGCGCCTCACGAACCGGTTGATGAAATTGTTCAGACAAAACTGTCATTGGTAGACGTATCCCTTCCGGAATCATTCCCATCTCATGGAGAGCCCATTTAACAGGGATTGGATTGGACTCAGAAAATAACCGCTGATGTAATAAAGATAATTTATCGTTAATTTCACGAGCAGTCTCAGCATCACCATTCAAAGCAGCTTCACACATTTGGCTCATTAAAGCAGGAGCTACATTCGCTGTTACAGAGATAACCCCGCGACCACCCGCCAGAATAAAATCGACGGTATTGGCATCTTCTCCAGTGTATAGCGCAAAATTATCGTCGCAGAGATCCTGGATTAACTTCACTCTCCGCACATCACCAGTCGCTTCCTTGATACCGATAATATTACCGATTTTAGCTAGCCGACCGACGGTTTCCGGCAACAAGTCACAGGCCGTACGACTGGGAACGTTATACAGGATCTGCGGGATATCAACTGCTTCTGCAATCGCTTTAAAATGAAGATACAAACCTTCCTGAGTCGGTCGGTTGTAATAAGGTGTGACCAACAGAACAGCCGCAACACCTAATTGCTTAGCGTAATGCGACAATTCAATCGCTTCTTCAGTGGAGTTGGCACCGGTTCCGGCAATCACCGGAATACGTCCAGCAGCCTGTTCGACTACCTGTCGGATAACATCTGTATGTTCATCAACATTTAATGTGGCAGACTCACCTGTAGTACCAACCGCGACAATAGCACTGGTGCCATTTTGAATATGAAAATCGACGAGCTTGCGCAGGCTTTCACCGTCTAACGAGCCATCCGCCCGCATGGGTGTTACCAGAGCTACCATACTGCCGCTGAACATATTCATCAGACTCCGCGAAAATAAACTGGCATGGTACTTTGCCAGCCGGTAGATGACAAGACCGGGCTGCTTTGGTTAAGGTACTGCCAGCAGAATAATCACTAACGGAGAACGTTTAATGACCACAGTTAATTTACAGCAAACCGTACCGGATTTTGAATTGCCCTCCACTGGCGATAAAACCATCCGGCTTTCCGACTTACGTGGCAACAATGTGCTTATCTATTTTTATCCCAAAGACAACACGCCGGGATGCACATTGGAAGGCCAGAATTTCCGTGACCATATTGAAACATTTAATGCCCACAACACATTGATATTCGGTATCTCCAGAGACAGCGTACGTGTTCATGAAAACTTCAGGGAAAAGCAGCAGTTTCCCTTTGATTTACTCTCTGATGCTGATGAAACAGTCTGTAATTTGTTTGGCGTCATGCAGCTGAAGAAAAATTATGGCCGTGAATATATGGGGATCGTTCGCAGCACTTTCCTCATTGATACAGAAGGCAAACTCATCAACGAATGGCGGAATGTTAAAGTCAAACAGCATATCGATGAGGTGTTGGACGTAATCAAAACCTTATAATCAAAAGTAATTCACTTTAAATAAAGCGTATATAAACAAATACTTAAATTGCGTTTCTAAACCAATAAAACAGGTCAAGTACGAAACACTGCACTCAGTGGAGCGCGGTGTTTCATGTCTGCTGGCATTCATTAATTCGGATCAGGCCGGTTTCAGATCAAAAGCAATACAGATCCGTTCTTCATCCGAATTAAATGGAATGGTGCGATGAAATACCGAGGATGGAAACATGACAATATCCCCGACTTCCGGTGCAATGGTTTTACTGGGGAAATTGTCATGTTGTTTGGGATAATCATCCCCATGCGTGCTGAGCTCTATACTGCCTTCATCGGGATGCGTTTTCTGCTTAGGCAGGGCCAGATATAACGCGCCACTCACCCAGCCTTCTTCGTGGATATGTGAGGTTAAATGACCACCGGTTTTCATTTTGACGTACCAGGAGCTGGCAAACACTGTTTGTTTGGGAAAACCTTTCGCAAAAATGCCACTTTCGCCCTTCAGGTTTTCACGATAATCGTCAATGGCTCGCGCCACCAGTTTGGCAATCTGCTGAAAGCTGGCTTCCGAACGTTTAAACAGATTTCCGGCCGATTGCACGCCATTATGTAAACGGCCCTGACTTTTTTCTTCTATATCGGCCTGCTCAATATCCGCCAGCAGCTGTTTTAACAATTCGCTGTCACCTTTTAATTCCGGCACCTGAACATGGCATACCAGATCCAGTGGGCTTTTACAGAAATTATAGTCATTCACCGTACCGAAGTTCTCGGCATAATGCCCAGCTAATGTCGCCAGAAACGGTGAGCTATGACGAGCTTTTTTAAGCTGGTCCAAACCTTGTTTGAAATCCTCAAAGCGCTCAGTTTTATAGAGGCAATACAACGAACGTTCCTGCCAATCGGCATACTGGGATCGTTGGAAGTAATTCAAAGCCTGCTGCAAATCTCCACTGTCATAGAGATATACCGCCAGACTGTAATTGGCTAACGGCAATGACGGATCTAACTCCAGTGCCTGTTTATAAGCCGCTACTGATTCATCATAACGGCCCTGATCCCGTAACACTTCACCAATATTGCTATGCACCTCGGCATAATCCGGTTTTAATTCCAATGCCTTATTATAGGTAGCAATGGCATCGGCCAGTTTTCCCTGATTCTTAAGCGCCGTTCCCAGATTGAAATACAGTTTGGCATCTTGAGAAATAGTCAAAGCCCGCTGATAAATCGCTACAGCTTCATCCAGTCTGCCCTGTTCTTGCAGGCAGACCCCAAGATTGGCGATGGCCTCAAGAAAATTCGGCTGTTGTTCAATGGCTTTTTGATAATAATTACCGGCTTCTTCAAAACGGTTTTGGCTCTGTAATGCATATCCAAGGTTATATAAAGCATCTGTCAGTTCAGGCTTCAAACGCAAGACTTTCTTGTAGCTGTTGATAGCTTCATCAATGCGATTCAGGTTGGTCAACAAAATGCCCATATTGAAGTAAATCTCAGGTACATTAGGGTCAATTTCTGTTGCCTTGCGAAAAACCATGACGGCATCTTTAAATTTGTTTTGCGCGGCCAAAGCGTTGCCATACAGATTTAATACCGGAAATGAACGTGGATAGGATTTAAGTAATTTTTTAGATGCTGATTCAGCAAAGCCCACTTGCCCTGTGTTCAAGGCCTGAATAATCGCTTGTAAATCGGCCTGTCCCGGCGTTGGGCTTGGCATCGGCTGTTTCATAGCAGGTTTTCCATTAATTTCAGGAGGTATTTCCTGCAATTTACATGACTAATTCCTACTTAGGCAAGATATCTTCCCAGATTTTTATGCCGAATAAATTCAAAGCAGATAACCGAACCAAAAATACGCTGTTCAGGTCTGCTTAACATTCATAACAAGGGAGTCATTAATTCATGGATACGATTACGCAGGCGTTACTCGGCAGTGCAGTGGCTTACAGCGTTGCCGGACGCAAAGCCCCCAGGGCTTCCATATTTTACGGTGCGACGTTCGGCATCCTGCCTGATCTTGATGTATTCATTCAGTATGCCAATGACCTGGATACCATGACATTACATCGCAGCTGGACGCATTCCTGGCTTATGCAAAGTCTGCTGGCTCCCATTGTTGCCTGGCTAATGTGTAAGCTAGCGCCAGTATTTGATTTTCGACGATGGTTTATGCTGATTTGGCTGGTATGGGTCACACACAGTGGACTGGATGCAATGACGGTTTACGGGACCCAGCTATTCTGGCCCTTTATGCCTCCGCCTGTCTCTATTGGCAGTATATTTATCATTGACCCGATATATAGCCTGCCACTCGTTGCAGGATTTCTGGCGATTTTAATTGCCGCCCAAAACCGGCTAAGCCATTTCATCATGCTGGGTGCTCTGATCCTTACTACGGCTTATCTCGGCTGGAGTCTGGGAGCCCAACACTGGGTAACCAGGCAAACTCAACAGGCTTTAGCAGAACAGCAAATTGAATATCAGCATATTAAAATCACCCCTGCCCCTTTAAACACCTTGTTATGGCGCATTGTCGTGATTGATGAAGCTGTCTATTACGAAGCATTTCGTTCAGTATTTGATGGTGATGCAGCGTTTAGATTTACCCAGTATGAGCGAGGCAGCGAACTGAAAGGTCTGCTACCGGATCAATCTGATCTCGAACGGCTAGACTGGTTTACTCAGAATAATTTCAAGTTGCAGCAGCTGGAAAACATTATTTTGGCAACCGATTTGAGGATGGGGATGGAGCCAGCGTATTTTTTCCGTTTTCAACTGGCCAGAATTGAAAATGATGAAGTCATTACATTGCCACCAAAACAATTATCGATGCCCCGTAATGCGATAAATGGATTGTATTGGGTCTGGCAACGTATCTGGGATGATCAGGCAGAACTCATTAACAAAAATGGATCAGAATAGGCTTCACCCTGCGCGTCAGCAACGGCTTGATGCGTAATTTTACCCTGATAAATATTCAGTCCGTTAAGCAAATGGCGGTCCGCTAAAAAAGCGGCTTTACCCCCCTGACGGGCCAGATTCCGAATATACGGTAACGTAGCGTTGGTGAGTGCCAGCGTGGAGGTTCGGGCAACAGCGCCAGGCATATTGGCTACGCAATAATGCACGATGCCCTGTTCGATATAGGTTGGTTGATCGTGCGTTGTCGGACGGGAAGAAGCGAAACAGCCTCCCTGATCAATCGAGACATCCACCAGCACGCTGCCGGTTTTCATCATTTCAAGATGCCGGTATTCAATGATTTTGGGTGCTGTGGCCCCCGGCAGTAACACGGCACCAATCACCATATCAGCATGTTGTACGACACTATCAATGGCCTCTGCATTGGAATATAAGGTTTTCAACCGCGGGCCAAATTGCAGATCCAATTGCTGTAATTTAGTCAGTGAGTTATCCAATACAGTGACATCCGCACCGATCCCCATTGCCATGCGGGCAGCATTAACACCGACCACGCCACCGCCTATAATCACAATATTGGCTGGGGCAACACCGGGAACGCCTGCCGGTAAAATACCTAAGCCTCCTTCATGGATCAGTAATGCCTGGGAGCCCGCCTGAATCGCCATGCGTCCCGCCACTTCACTCATCGGGGCCAATAACGGTAAGCCTCCCTGGTTATCGGTTACTGTCTCGTAGGCAATGCAGGTCGCTCCGGAATGTTGTAAAGCCGCTGTTTGTAATCGATCCGGTGCAAGATGCAGATAAGTGAACAAGGTGTGTTCAGAAGTTAGCTGTTCGATTTCGGCTGGCTGAGGTTCTTTGACTTTGATTATCAGCGTCGCCCTGGCGAAGACGGCTGCTGCATTTTCGGCAATATTGGCACCGGCCTGTTGGTAATCCGCATCGGTAAAACCAATTGCCTTACCGGCAGAATGCTCAACCCAAACTTCATTGCCATCAGCGCATAGTTCCCGTACACCAGCAGGCGTCAGTCCGACCCGGTGTTCCTGAGTTTTGATTTCTTTCAGCACCCCAATCCGCATACGTTTTCCTGATACTCTCACTGATGTCTAAACGCCGGATTGCAGAGGAATACTGATGGTCACCAATAATCCTTTTGCCACGCCGTTTTTAATATGTAACTCACCTTTAAATCGTCTGACAATAGCATCCACAATGGCCAGCCCCAAACCGCTTCCACTGTTTTGGTGTCCATGTACAAAGCGTCGGGTTAGCTCTGAAAGCAACTTTTCCGAAACACCGGGCCCTTCATCTTCTACCGTCCAGTGCAACTGACCTTGCTGCTCGGTGGCAGAAAGTGTCACCACACTATTTTCCGGTGCATGGCGAATGGCATTTTCGAGCAGATTGCGTAATGCCGCCGAGAGTAAAATAGCGGATGCCTGAATTTTCTCATCTACGTCATCATTGAAGCGCAAGGTCACTTGATGTTGCTTGGCAAGATGCTGCACATCACTTAGCGCCATATTGTTAATTTCAGCAACCGGTAAACGTGCTGTTTCGGTTAATTGACCATCACCCTCTACTCTGGCCAGTAATAACAATTGATCCAGTGTACGTTGCAACCTGTCAGTCGCTTTTTCAGCCTGCAATAAGGCATGCATGGCTTTGCCACCGTCTGTTAAACGGGCGACTTGTAACTGGGTTTTGATTCCGGCCAAAGGCGTTCGTAACTCATGAGCCACATCGCCGGTGAACCGGCGCTCACGCAATAAAGACTGCTGCATACGCTGTAATAAACGGTTTATTTCATCGACCAGAGGGCGGACTTCAGCCGGACGCTGTTCCCATACCAGAGACGTTAAATCCTCAGTATTGCGTCGCGCCATACTCTCACTCAGACTATGCAAAGGTTTAAAGCCATGCAGAATGCCAAACCAGACGACTGCCAAAGTACCAGCCAAACTCAGAAAAAAGGGTAATCCGGCAGCAATAACCACCGAACGCATCAGAGTATCCCGGGTTTCCAGACGCTCAGCCGTGGTAATGGTCAACCCCGCTTGCGATAAATTAAAAACACGCCACGGTTCACCATCCTGCATCCGATTCTGATAGCCTTGCTGTGTGGTGGTCAGCACGCTTTCCGGAGCATCATGTGATACGGCAATAATATCGCCCGCCACATTAGCCACTTTACACGCCAGGGTGGCCGGCAAATCCAGATTGTCCGTCTGATCAAACAGCGGACTGCGCTGAGTACCGTTTACCAGTGGATCCAAATCATATTGCGACATCAGGGACATCAGCATTTTGGCTGAAGCGGCAAGCCGGTTATCCAATGTGTTCTGCATTTCTTTCTGCACGCTCAGCAACAGCCATGGTGCCAGCAACAGCCACATCAGCAATACCGAAATTCCAATACGCCACAATAACTGCCAGCGCAGATAATCTTTGGCTTTAGCCTGATTCATTGACACCCCCCAACCGATAGCCCATACCACGGACGGTCTCGATCCACTCATCGCCCAATTTACGACGCAGATTATGGATATGCACTGCAACCGCATTACTTTCAATGCCCTCAGCCCAACCATAAAGTCTGTCTTGTAACTGTGCGGCAGTGACCACTCTGCCCGGATGTTGCAACAGGGTTTCCAACACAGTGATTTCCCGGCGGGATAAATTCAATGGTTTGTTATTCAGGGTAACCTGCAACGTTGCTGGATCAAACTGCAGACTGCCATGTTGGATGGTCTGCGTGGCACGCCCTGCAGCCCGACGGCTTAATGAATGTAATCGGGCAACCAGTTCGGTTAAATCAAAGGGCTTACTCATATAGTCATCGGCCCCGGCCTGTAATCCACTGACTCTGTCCGGTACTGCATCACGTGCCGTCAAAATCAACACCGGTAAAGTATTGCCTCTTTCACGCCAGCGACTCAGCAACTGCATCCCATCTTCATCCGGAAGCCCCAAGTCCAATACCACAGCATCAAAACTGGCGGTCGACATCGCCGTTTCTGCACCACCGGCGTTCATCACCCATTCCGCCTGAATACCCAATGCTGTGAGACCGGTCTGTATGCCTTCCCCCATTAATGCATCGTCTTCCACAATCAAAACATACATCGGTCGATATCCAGAATAAAAACAACATGTTCGTTTAACTGAATTAAGACAACGTTAACATTGTCTTAATTTTATCGCTGCACTCTACGCGGCATAAAACTGGTTGCGTAACGTCGCTGCAATCAGTTATTCCATATTAATAACAAGAGAAGCTATTTATGTGGCTGGTGCGCTATGCTCTAACCCGACCTTATTCTGTTGCCGCCTTAAGCCTGCTGATTTTTGCCGCCGGGCTGATCAGTTATCTTAAATTACCAGTCGATGTGCTCCCCAGCGTCAATATACCTTCTATAAAAGTTGTGTGGACATACAACGGTCTCAACACGAATGAAATGGCCTCGAAAATCACCACTTTCAGTGAAGTGGCGATTATGAATAATGTCGATAATCTCAGGGAAATCCGCTCACAAACATTGAATGGCACCTCGGTGATTCATATCGATTTTCATCCCGAAGTCGATATTGCCAATGCAATGGCCCAGGTAACCGGCGTTTCGCAAACCATTCGACGGCGCATGCCGGAAGGCACCTCTCCGCCACTGGTCTCAGAATATAATCAGTCCAGCACACCAATTATCCAGCTGGTCATGTCTTCCGACACTCTGACCGATGGCCAACTGGCTGACTTTGCCCGTTTACAGTTACGCGGCATGGTGCAATCGATTAATGGTATTCGGATGACACTGCCTTATGGCGGTGCAACCCGTCAGATTATGGTGGATCTGGATCCGGAAGCCTTGTTTGCCCAGGGATTAACAGCCAACGATGTCACTCGCGCAATTAATGAACAGAACCTGACGCTGCCATCAGGCAGCATTCGTGAAGCACAGAATGAGCTGCAGATTACGGTTAATGCCAGTCCTCAGGCGGTCGCCGATTTTGAGGACTTACCTATCCGGGCCCGAAACGGCGAGTTGATATTACTGCGCGATGTGGCCGATGTACGTGATGGCACAGCATTGCAGACCAATATCGCCCGGGTAAATGGCCAAAACGCCGTTATGGTGTCTTTGATTAAACTGGGCGGCGCCTCTACCGTGGATATTATCAACGAACTGATGGAACGTTTGCCTTCCATTCAGGCCGCCGCACCTGAGGGTATTACCATTTCACCTATTTTTGATCAGTCGGTGTTTGTCAGCACCGCACTGCATCATATTGAAATGGAAATTCTTATCGTCGGATCACTGGTCGCACTCATGGTCCTGTTGTTTTTAGGATCATCACGCGCCACGCTGATTGTTCTGACCTCAATACCCCTGTCATTGCTGACCGCGGTATTTGTATTGAACCTCACCGGTAACACCCTGAATCTGATGAGCCTTGGTGGTCTGGCCTTAGCAATTGGCATTCTGGTCGATAACGCCTTGGTGGAAATTGAAAATATCAAACGGCATCTGGCCGATGGCATGGAACCCAGCCGTGCCATTCTGACCAGTGCCAGTGAAGTCGCCTTCCCGGAATTTGTTTCAACCCTTTCCACCTGTATTGTGTTTTCACCGATATTTTTATTAACCGGTGTCGCCGGCTTTATCTTTCAGCCGATGGCGATTGTGGTGATTGCCTGTCTGGCCGCCTCATATCTATTGTCACGGACGGTCGTGCCAACACTGGCCAAATTATTACTGACCAATGAAAAAACCTTAACCAGACAATCCAGAAACCCATTGGTGCATTTACATCTTGCCCTGGAACAACACCTGCACAATGGCCAGCAGCATCTGCAAAATACCATTGGTCGCCTGCAACGGCATATTGTCATCGCCCCGCTGATTGGCATTGTGATCATCACAGCAGCCGGATTTGCCTTACAGGAGATTGGCCGTGATTTCTTTCCGAAAACCGATGCTGGACTGATGCGATTATATCTTCGGGTCGAACCCGGCACCCGCATTGAACAGACAGCCGATAAATTTGCTCAAATTCAGCAGGAAATCCGCAAAATTATTCCGGAGGATGAACTGGATTTTGTGTTTGAAAACATTGGCATGCCGGATTCCATTAACCGTGCCTGGGTAGAGAGTTTTACCATCGGTACTTATGATGGTGAGTTACAGATCCAATTGGCCAAAGGTCATCAGCCGAGCAGCCACTATGAAGCATCCATTCGGCAAATGCTTAAAGCGAAATTTCCCGAAGTCACACTATTTTCTCAAGCGGCAGACACCACCAATCAAACGCTTTCCGGCAGTACTCCAACCGCACTGGATGTGCGTTTTACCGGTCGGAACCTGCCCGGCAGCATCGCAAAAGCTGAAACCCTGATTGAAAAAATGCAATATGTGGAAGGTGCAGTGGATATTGGCTTTCAGCAGGTCTTTGCCCTGCCAGAATATTATGTGAATCTGGATCGTAAACGGGCGGCTGAACTCGGCGTTACTACGCAGGCAGCAATGAACAGTTTGCTGGGTGCATTAGGTTCTGCGGGTACGGTCTCCCCCAGCTTCTGGTCCGATCCGGTGTTCGGTTTTTCCTATGAAGTGCAAACCAGAACGCCATTACATAAATTACGCACCACCGATGATTTAATGAATCTGCAGGTACAAACCAGCGATCCCGATGTCACCGTGCCACTCGCCAGTATTGCCAGCATCAGCCCGCGCAATGTTGCTGGCAGCATCGGCCGCACCATGCTCAAACCGACCGTCAATGTGTTGGTTAACACGGAAAACAGCGATTTAGGCTCGGTTTACCAAGCGACCCGGCAGATTGTAAATGAACTGAAACAAGATATTGTCCCTGGCAACGATATTGAAATCATGGGGCAGGCCGCCGCCATGGATGAGGCTTATCGGGACCTGCTGTTTGGCTTTTTACTGGCCGTATTCTTTATCTACATTATCATGCTGTTCAACTTTGCCTCGTGGATCATGCCGCTGGTCGCTTTATCTGGTGCGCCGATTGCCATTTCCGGGGCGATTATCGGCTTAATGCTCACCGGTACCACCATCAGCGTTCCCGCTTTGATGGGCTTTATTATGGTGATCGGCGTATCCACTGCCAACAGTGTCCTGGTAACAACCTTTGCCAGAGATCAATGGGTGGCCGGTAAATCGGCTTTCGAAGCCGCCCGTGAAGCGGCCTCAACCAGATTACGACCGGTATTAATGACCGCCCTCACCATGATGATCGGTTTATTGCCAATGGCACTGGCGCTCGGTGAAGGTGGCGAACAAAATGCCCCACTGGCCCGTACCGTTATTGGTGGTTTGATGCTGGGCACCTTTGCATCACTGTTTTTAGTGCCCTGGACTTTCAGCATGATCATGCAATTTATTAAACGTCCGCAGCCGGTGAAGCTGCCGACTATTTGAGGACCTCACGATGTCAAATATAACCAGGACAATCTTAGTTGCCGCGGTCATCGCTGTACCTGTATGGTTTTTTATTCAGCCTCCCAGTGAAGCGAATATCGAACAGCCCTCTGCTGCACCTGAAATACTCTCGGTACGTGTGGCACAGCCACAACCGCTGTCAAATTATCAGCCATTGATATTTAACGCCCGCGTAGAGGCCATCGAACAATCGGACATTTTCGCCCGTGCTGATGGCTACGTGGAAAGTCGCCATGTCGATATTGGCGATAACGTTCAACAAGGTGATTTACTGGCAAAACTCTCCTCCCCAGAACTGGAACAGGAAATTCTTCAGGCCAAGGCTGAAATCAATCGGCAGAAAGCCACGCTGGATCTGACGGAGAAAGTGGCCAAACGGTATATCAATCTACGCGATTCAGGTGCCGTCAATGCGACCGAAGTCGATGAAAAAGAAGCTGAGCTGGCAGTGGCCAAAGCGACATTAGCGACCTACCAGGCCCGTCTGGAACAGCTGGAAAATGAATTTGCCTACACCGAAATCGTGGCACCGTTTGATGGCATTATCACCCGTCGTCTGGCTGAACGTGGAAACCGTATTACCCGCAATGATGCCATGCCGCTATTTCGAATCAGCCGCACGGATCAGTTACGGATAATAGTGGATATACCGCAAACACAGTTATTTATTATTGATCAGCAAAATCCGGCAAAACTGACTTTGCCTGACTTAGGAAATCAGCAAATCGTCGTACCAATTTCACGTATTTCGCGTGAAGTAAATCGCGAAACCGGCACCATGCGAATGGAATATCTGCTGGATAATACCGAGCTTAATCTGCTGGCGGGCTTGAGTGGTGAAATGGCCATACAGGTTCAGCAAAACGGTGAGGCTGTGCTTATTCCGGTTAATGCCTTAAAAACCATTCAGGGCAGACCCTCAGTGATGCTGGTAAACACGGAGAACCAGGTTGAAATCAAAACCGTTCGTGTGGGTCGTCTGGATAATAGTGAAGTGGAGATCCGTTCAGGCCTGACCACTAAGGACCGCGTGATCCTCAATCCCAATGCCAGATTGAATGCGGGTGCTGAAATCATTATCGCGGAGTAGCTTTACAGCTGTTTTCAGGGTGTCTGCTAACTGCCTAACAGGTTGTCAGCGCACTGACAACAGATCCTGCCAGCGGGTCGTATAACCCGGACTTTTTCTTTCCTGTTTCATTTTCCAGGGACGCTTAAATCCCTGATTAGCCAGTTGTAAAGCGTCTTTACCCATACAGGCATTAATATTATCCATCACTGTCATCAACTTACCGGATTTTGGATCCTGATTGAGGGCAAACAAATCCTGCTGCTGACCGCTTTTCGGCTGCAATTCGGTGAGCATAATGCCGGCTTTGGCGTAGTTAAAACCGTGACGATACATCTGTTTCAATGCTGTCAGTGCATGTTTGACTAATACTCTGGTGTCATCTGAAGCCATCGGCAAAGCCACCATCATGCTGTTGCCATAATACGCATCCCCCTCTCGATAGGGACTGGTGCGGATATACACCTGAATCATCCGCGCCACTGAGTACTGTCGCCGCAGTTTTACAGCAGCACGGCTGGTATACAGACTGATGGATTCGGCCAGACTGTTCATATCCGTCACGGGAATACCAAAGCTTCTGGAACTCAAGATCTGCTTTTTGTCACTGATGGAATATTCCAGCTCCAGACAGCTGATACCGTTGAGTTCACGTACGGTTTTTTCCATCAACACACTGTATTGGCGTCGCAGGGTTTCAGCATTGGCTTGTTTTAAATCCAAAACGCTGAGAATGCCCTGCGTTTTCAACTTCACTGCCAGTTTACGACCCACGCCCCACACCTCACCTACATCCAGATCGGCAAGTAAATGGTTAAGTTGTTTAGGACTTAACTGATTAAAGTCACAAACCCCATCATATTCAGGCAGCTTTTTAGCACAATGATTGGCCAGTTTGGCAAGCGTTTTACTGGCACCTATGCCGACACTGACCGGCAACCCTGTCCATTGCCCGACACGGTGACGGATCTGCTGACCATATTGCAGTAAATCCAGATGTTGAAAACCGCTCAGATCCAGAAAACACTCATCAATCGAGTATACCTCCTGATCCGGCGAAAACTGGTTGAGAATCCGCATCACCCGGTTACTCATATCGGCATACAACGCATAATTGGATGATAAAGCGATGATCTGATGCTGTTGCACCAGCGGTTTGCACTTGAACCACGGCGCGCCCATCGGCACGCCCAGTGCTTTGGCTTCATTACTTCTTGCCACCGCACAGCCATCATTATTACTGAGCACCACTACCGGTTTACCGGCCAGTTTTGGGTTAAATACCCGCTCGCAGGAAACATAAAAGTTATTGACGTCGATTAGGGCAATACTGCGTGACATTATCACTTAAAACGCCTGAATGAGCCGGTGACGACGCCCCAGATTTCAAACTGCATACCATCCTTGATTTCAATCGGCTGATACTCGCCGGACTGATTGGATGGCAGTAATCGTGGGGCACCCTCTTTGGTTTTCGCCAGCAGTTTAATGGTAAATTCGCCATCAACTACTGCCAGCACAATATCGCCGATACTGGCATTCTTGGCGCGATTCACCACCGCTTTGTCACCCGGCAATAAACCACTATCAATCATCGAATAACCCTGAATGGTGACAAAAAATGTCGCCTCCTCATCATCAATCAGAAACTCATTGGGATCCAGCCGCTTCTCGACATGTTCATCTGCAGGCGAGGGAAAACCCGCCGCAACTTTGGAACTGAATAAGGGCCAGCTGCGTTTGGCCGGCGTAATGACGGGGCGTTCAAATACAGTTGGCTCGTCTACCATGTGTGGAGATTGGTTCTGGGTGGACTGATAACGTCGATAGGCTTTCAGAAAGTCAGCAATCACCGGTTTTTGACTTTGAGGAATCCGCATCACCGTTGTCGGCTCTTTGATAGCCGAACCTTTCTTTCGTCCGGCACCAGCACGCCGACCGCCATGCGTATTTGAGCGAATTGTCATAAATCACTTGATTAATTGAAACAGTTAATCAAGTGTACGAATCACTTCCCGAACAGGCAAGGAAAAATTCACTAGCTGAATAACAACACGCTCCAGATAAGGCCAATCAATACGATAATAAAAACCGATGCACCGATTTTATGTTCTTCAAACAGGTTTTGCGCCTGATTACCAAACAGACAGACCAATAAGCCCAGACCAAAATAACGCAGCCCACGGGAAACGATGGTAGCCAGCATATACAGCAAAAATGCGTAGCCGGTTGCTCCGGCCGCCAGCATGGCAATCTGAAATGGAATCGGCGTCACGCCGACACTCAGGACATACCAGAAACCATGTAAATGAATCTGCTGCCGAATGGATTCAAACTGCTCTGGCGTCGACAACAGCGCAATCATTTGCTCACCGATCAGACCAAACACAAAATAGCCAATCGCATATCCTAACGCCGCGCCGATAATACAGCCCAGTAACGCCATGGCACTGATGGCCCAGAGCAGCTTCCGGCGTGCCTGCATCAGTGGAATCAAAATGGTTTCCAGCGGAATCGGCACAATCAACGACTCCATAAAAGAAGCAAAAGCCACCCCCCATAGCATATGTTTGGAATTGACCAACCGCGAACCCAGCTGTTTGAATTTTTTCAAGTGACTTGATTTCCTGTCTTGGATAAGTAACTCAAAACCCGATACTTATATGATGCCAGCCAGACCATAAAAAAATTAAGTGAATCCAACTGTAAATAACCTGGGATCAGACAGGTTTTCATAACGGAATAACCATTGTCTGAAACACTATGTTGATTGGAAACGGCTCAAATCAGCGGGTATTCATGCTCTGCATAAAAGCGCTGATGCACAACCTCAATCCTTAACCGATCTCCGGCTTCAATAAATTGCAACGGCTGACTGACTTCATCAATCCACTGCTGTGCCTGTTCCGCTTTAATAAAACTGCAGATATCGCCTATCGGCCAGTGAAAATACACTTCGCGTTGTTTCTTTTCAGCTAACACCGCAGGATCCGTGGTGTCTGGAAGTGGAATATACGAACTGAAAATCTCCAATCCCCCCTGCTGCTCCGGATCATTTGCATTGTATTCCAGTGAAATATCCCAGCCGCGTACCAGTCCATTATCGGCATCACCACGTTCAAAACTGAAGCCATACATCGCCAGAATATCCTCCTCGATTTCCGGCAGTTTTTTCAGTGCCTCCTGAACCGCTTTAATCGCAGTTTTGTCTTGCTCTGAAAGATTTTCCAGTGTGATTAACCACTCACCCAAATCGATGGCGGCCTGAATAATGGGAGGATGGGTTTTGTCGAGCAGAATATGCGGCATGAGAATGAATTATCTAATGATTAAAGCCGGAACATGATATCAAACTGCATGGGATAACCCTATTCATGTTCCCACGCCGGAGCGTGGGAACGAGGCCAGTATTAATCCGCTTTCGGACTCACCCGCCATACGATATTACCGACATCATCTGCGACTAAGATGCCGCCCTGTTTATCCACTACAACACCTACCGGACGCCCCATGGCATCGCCATTACCGTCTACAAATCCAGTCAGAATATCCTGCGGCATACCGTCAGGTTCACCCTCTTTAAACGGTACAAAGATCACTTTGTAACCACTTAACGGTTTTCGATTCCATGAGCCATGCTGCCCGACAAATGCGCCGTTTTGATATTGAGCACCAAGCAAATCCGCCTGATAAAAAGCCAGCCCCAATGAAGCTGTATGCGCGCCCAGGGCATAATCGGGCTTAATGGCTTTTTCGACTAAATCCGGTCTGGGGGGCTCGACACGTGTATCGACGATTTGACCGTAATAGCTATAAGGCCAACCATAAAAGCCGCCATCCTGTACCGACGTCATATAGTCCGGCACCAGATCACTACCGATTTCATCGCGTTCATTAACAGTTGTCCAAAGCTCACCACTTTGAGGCTGCCACGCTAAACCATTTGGATTACGCAGACCGGAAGCAAACAGTCTTTTATCGCCCGTATCGGGATTCACTTCCAGAATCGCAGCACGGTTTTCTTCGTTTTCCATACCGTTTTCGCCAATATTGCTATTAGACCCAACGGTGGCATAAAGCAATGTGCCCTCATCATTGGCAATAATATTCTTGGTCCAGTGATGATTAATCGGCCCGCCGGGTAAATCCGCGATATGCTGAGGTTCGGCGGTGATCTGTGTCTGCCCTTCTTCGTAAGGGAAACGCACAATGGCATCGGCATTGGCAACATAAAAATCATTGCCAATCAGCGCCATGCCAAATGGAGAACGCAAATCTTCGAGAAATACATGACGGGTTTCAGCTACGCCATCGCCATCTTCGTCACGTAATAAAGTAATCCGGTCCGCACTGGGCACTGCCGCCCCTGCCCGTTTCATCACCAGGCCTTTTATCCAGTCTTTAATACCTGCATTTGGCTTTTCGCTCTCAGGGGCATTGGACTCCGCCACCAATACATCGCCGTTTGGCAACACATAAAGCCACCGCGGATGATCCAAATCCATTGCAAAACGGTTGACCTGCAAGCCCTCTGCAGCAATCGGCTCACCATCAATCGGCCAGCCTTTGGCCGGTGCAATTTTCACGGTGGGTATCAAAGCCTGTTTAGGTGCAACCAAGGTTGGCTCAGGCCCATAATCAGCTTGTGGAGGGATTTTGGCCCTATCACCACAGCCAGTCAGGCTCACGGCCAAAACCCCAATAAATGCGCCGACGATAGATGGATGCTGCATATCTGTGCTCCTGAATAAAGAATCAATACCTGAGTCTAACAAGGTTCAGCTAACGTTCGGCTTGCTTTGCGTTAAAAGATGTTGAAGAAATTGCCTTTATAGTGATTTGGTCATTCCAGTTGAGACAGCGGAATGTTTAATAATTGTGATTGTCACAGTATGGCAAAGTTTTATTTCACTCAATGGAGGTTGCATGCAAATTCAGGTTAATACCGATCGCCACATTCCAGGCGATGACACGCTCACCGACTCTATTCGTGAGGAACTACAACATTCTCTCAAACGATTCGATGAACACGTCACGCGTGTCGAAGTACATTTAAGTGATCAAAACAGTGAAAACCGGGGTGGTGCTGATGATATCCGTTGTCTGATCGAAGCCCGCATAGAAGGTCACCAACCCAATGTGGTCACCCATGATGCCGCGACCATCAAACAAGCCTTTACCGGTGCGACCGATAAAATGAAACGTGTCTTGACCACCACCATTGAGCGTATGCAATCACGCTAACATCAACACCAAATGCTGGTTCCCACGATCCTCCGTGGGAATCACCCATTCTCGCGCGGGAGCGTGATTAAGGTGTCCTTAATGCTCACTCTAAAGGTCAGATAAACCCGAAATCCAGAATATGCGACGCAACGGAATAAGGCTTGTGCAGAATATAAAATGCTTTCGGCGCACAGAATAAATCTCATTAATTGAAGCGATCCTTATGAGGCCATAGGGAAATCAATTTCAAAACAGATTATTGTGTTTTTCACCAAGCCATCGGTATGCTTGATCCCACATTGTTCCTCAACTTTCCATTAAAACCCAGGCAGCATAATGAATAAGAAGTTACTTTTAGCCATCGGCTTGATACCGCTCGTTATCATTCTGGCAATCGTTTTCAATAATCGAGACGCTCCATCATCGGCAACTGACAGTAAACGGCAATTATCTGAATTGCAGTCTATTGAAGAAGGCTTTATGGAAGCTGAAGTTTTCATTAATGCCCAAGCACCGATCAAAATTGATGATCAAACCCGATTGGAAAAAGCATTAGCGGGCCCCGGCGATATGATTACCTATTTTTATACCCTGACTACGGTGTCGGTTGCCGAAGTCGAGCCAGCCACTGTGCTTGAGAAGATCAAACCAAAACTGCTCTCAAGTCTTTGTAAGAATGCGGAAATGCAGCCAGTGCTGCAGGCGGGTGCAAAAATTGTTTATGTCTATTCAGACAAGAACAGTGAAGATGTCGGACGTATTGAGGTAGTGGCTGCAGATTGTCAGGCGTTAAGCTAAGTTTGCATAGTCACGCAATAGACTGCTGCTGTAGCAACATACTCATATCGCGTTTGGGTGGATGGCCAAACATTCGTACATATTCACGACTGAATTGTGATGGACTTTCATACCCCACCCGGTAAGCCGTGCTGGCAGCATCCTGCGTCTCCGTCATCATGATTTTTCGTGCTTCAAGCAGCCTGAATCGTTTTTGATATTGCAACGGACTCATTGCGGTGACCGCTTTGAAGTGGCTATGAAAAGACGAAATACTCATGCCCACCTGGGTAGCCAGATCCTCAATTTTGATTGGCTGATCGTAATTGGCTTTTAGAATTTGAATCGCCTCTGAAATTCGTTGCATGTGGCTACCGGTTTGGGCCATTTGAGCGATGACATCGCCATATTGGCCGTTGAGTAGCCGGTAATGAATTTCGCGTTTAATCATGGGTGCTAATAACGCAATATCCTGTGGGGCTTCCAATAACCGGGCAAGTCGTAATACGCCGTCCCCCAGTAACGCATCCACATCGCCGACAAAAATGCCACGCTGGCTTGGCATTTTGTTTTTAAACGGCAAACGGGTCTGCGCCATTAATTCGGTAAGTTGATGCAGATCCAACTCAATCTGCAGACATAGATAGGGTTTGTCTTTACTCGCTTCTATCACCTGACCAATCACCGGCAAATCGACAGAGGCCACCAGATACTCCGAAGGCTGGTATTGATAGATTTCATCTTCGAGTAACACCCGTTTCTTGCCCTGCACAATAACGCACAAAGAAGGTGTATAAACGCTGGGCAATCGGTCGTTTATTTCATTGAGTTTTATGCAGTTCACGCCGGTTATTGCGGTGCTGTGAATGCCGTTACCTGAGGAGAATTTATCAATCAGGTTCGCAAGCTCTTTGCGTTGGGCTTCATTCATTTTCTAATTACCCCAATAAGTTACTGATGCTGATTATAGGCTGATGGTATTTTGGAAATATAGTGAGTTGTAGAAATAGGCAATTTTCCTGTAGCTCTGTGTATCCAAAATAAACAGCTTCCTCACTACCATTTGAATCGTCACTTAAAGACAAGTTCAAATGGAGATAACTAATGAAGAACGTAGAAAATAAAGTCGTTTTAATCACCGGCGCCAGCAGCGGGATCGGTGAAGCTACCGCCAAAGTACTGGCTAAAAATGGTGCGATTGTTGTGCTTGGTGCACGTCGAACTGATCGCCTTGAAGCCATTGTCCGAGATATCCAGCAATCAGGTGGTCATGCTGCCTATCGTGAATTGGATGTAGCAAATGCAGAACAGGTGAATGCATTTGTGACTTTTGCCAAAGATACCTTTGGTCGGGTGGATGTGATGTTTAACAACGCTGGCATTATGCCGTTATCGCCAATGCGCGCGTTAAAAACCAATGAATGGAACAACATCATCGATATCAATATTAAAGGCGTGTTGAATGGTATCGCGGCAGTCTTACCAATCATGGATCAGCAAGGCAGTGGACATATTATCAACACCGCTTCCACTGGAGCGCACACAGTTGGTCCCTCCTGTGCTGTTTACTGTGCCAGTAAATATGCGGTTCGAGCCATCAGTGAAGGCTTGCGTCAGGAATCAAACAATCTGCGTGTCACTGTTCTTTCCCCAGGTGTTACCACTACTGAACTTGGCCACGACATTACTGATGAAGCTGCCGCTGAATTTGTTGATCAGCTTCGCAACACGTCGTTAAATGTCGAAGCCGTTGCTGATGCCGTTTTGTATGCCATTTCGCAACCTGACAATGTGGATGTGAATGAGTTGGTGATTCGCACTATGGCCTGTTATGGCCATGCCTTTTAAGCGTGGGGCTCAGGATGAAAACATTTCAGTACGTGACGGTGTTTGTCTGGTTTTATTTATTAAGTGGCTCTGTGATGGCAGAGCCGCTCAATCATAAACAGCTAGTCGAACAAGCTTTCAATCAATGGAGTCAGGGCACAGGATCGCCATTTGATTTACTCGAAGCAGATGCACAATGGACCATTATGGGGCCGACTGAGTCAGCCAAAACTTATAATCTATCTGACTTCCAGGAGATGGTGATTCAGCCATTTAACAAACGGTTGTCAACGCGATTAAAACCTACCGTCCATGCTATTTATCAGGACAGTGAAGAAATCATCATTTTGTTTGAAGCTGAGGCGACCTTGATCAATGGTGAAATTTATCGAAACAGCTATGCATGGTTTTTTACCATGCAGCAAGGAAAAGTCGTTAATGTCAGAGCAGTGCTTGATTTAAATGCTTACGATGCAGTGATGGCACTTGATGTTAACGATGACTGAAATAGACGTTTAATCTGACAAAACGGTGGTTTGGTCATTTCGGATATTACTTTCGTTGCAGAACATCGCTGATGTAGTCTTTGAGCTATATACTGAGTTTCTATTCGGGAACGACTGGCAGGTGGACAGGTCAGTATGTCATCGATAAAAATTTCAAAACTTAAACTCCCGATTGGATATCAGCGTTTTTATTCATGGACAGTTTCACGATTACACTTTTTATAAAGGTTTGATTGTCATGACAAAATACAAAAAAGCAGCAGAAGCCGTTGAACGTCTCTCTCCTGAACAACATTATGTGACCCAGCAATGCGGCACCGAACCACCATTTGATAATGCCTATTGGGACAATCACGAAGCCGGTCTTTACGTGGATGTAGTGTCGGGTGAGCCGTTGTTTGCATCAATAGATAAATTTGATAGTGGCACCGGTTGGCCGAGTTTTACCCGTCCGGTGCAGACCGAGAATGTCACCGAAAACTTTGATGAGAGTCTGGGCATGCGCCGTGTTGAAGTACGCTCAGTGCATGGTGACAGTCATTTAGGTCATGTCTTCCCTGATGGCCCCGAAGAAGCCGGTGGCATGCGTTATTGCATCAACTCAGCCTCATTACGATTTATTCCAGTGGATGAACTCGACATCGAGGGTTATGGTGAATTTAAAAAGCTGTTTTCAGAAACCTTAGGTGAAACAAAATGAGCGAGACAAATACCGAACGTGCCGTATTGGCCGGCGGCTGCTTCTGGGGTATGCAGGATTTGATTCGTAAACTACCCGGCGTGATCTCTTCACGAGTCGGCTATACCGGCGGCGATATTCCAAATGCCACTTATCCAAACCATGGCACCCATGCTGAAGGCATTGAGATCATCTTTAATCCTGAGCAGATTACTTACAGACAATTACTGGAGTTTTTCTTCCAGATTCATGACCCAACCACACCCAATCAACAAGGCAATGATCGTGGTATGAGTTATCGTTCAGCGATTTATTACACCAATGATGAACAAGCCGAAATTGCCAGGCAGACAATTGAAGACGTAAATCAATCTGGACTATGGCCCGGTAAAGTAGTCACAGAAGTCGAACCAGTTGGAGACTTCTGGGAAGCCGAACCCGAACATCAGGATTATCTGCAACATTATCCAACCGGCTATACCTGTCATTACATTCGGCCTGATTGGAAGCTGTCTTAAGAAAAGAATTGGTTTTAATGATTGATTCAGCCTCGACTCTATTCTAGAAATAATTTTTCTGATCAGTTGTTGCTCTTTTAGCAACAACTGATCGTTATTTTACAATTGGCCCCAACTCTTCAACCAACGTTAATAACTCTTTCGTTATAGCAATCAATTCATCCAGTAGCTGTGGTGTAATTTCCAGGTGACCTTCATATTCAGCCAGATTGCGTTGCTTGTGACATTTATCTAAAACTCGCCACTTACTAGTTGTCATTCCTACAGTATGTTCCAAACACTGAAACACCAGATAACGATTGTCTGAGCGGTATCCATGCCAACGCATCGCCGCCAGAGACAAAGCATGTGCTGCACCATAAGCTAATGAAAAACGACTATCGTCGGATAAGCTTTCCACATTGGCATCCTGCAAACGGCGTTTGGCAGAAATTACCATGCCATCAAACTCTTTTTGATCTGCAGGTTCTATTTTTAAATTGTTAGTTTTTACCAGCTTATCCAGATGCGCTAATGTCATTTTCTGATCCCTTCAGCCAAATCTTCGGTTGGTCCATTACCTTTGAAATAAATGCATTATCTTCCTGCCATTTCCGTTTGAACTGTTCTAATTCATAAACAGAAGGATTGATAGGTCGCGATAAAGTCTTTTCAGCGTCAACAAGACATTCCATCAAGTCCGCATAAGCCAACTTATCCGAAATAACCAGCAGATCAATATCACTTTTGGCAGTTGCCTCGCCCTTCGCGACGGAGCCATAGATAAAGGCACATAAAATCTTATCATTAACTGGCTTTAAAGCCTGACGAACTACATCAGCGACACCGAATGTCTTTGTTGCAATCGCCACCAGTTCATCAAATATCGGATTATCTCGGTTTGCTTGATAGTACTGTTGATTACCTTCTTTCGAACTATTCAATATTCCAGAACTAGTGAGTTTTTCCAGTTCTCGCGTAACGGTGCCCCGTCCTATCGCAGCCATGCGAACAATCTCGTTTGTATAAAAACTTTTATCAGGTTTGCCATATAACAAACCCAGCACACGTTGCTGTGTTTTTGTAAACAATGCTTCAGCGATGGAGGTAACTGACATATGACACCATTAATAAAATACCCAATATGGGTACTATAAGCCCCATATTGGGTATTTACAATATTGAATTAGCTCTTTAGAGAAAAAGAAATAACAGTGTATTTATGCAAAACAGATTCACACAATGCATCAATGGTATGAAAGTCATATATATTCACAATAGAACACAACATTTTAATTAGTTTAAAGCTGTTAAGTTGTGTTAAAAATAAGACAGTTAGTTGGAATAAACAGTTATGACAAATTTGATGGAAAACATTACATGGAACCAATAAGTACAGTAATCATCTCCGGAGTTATATACGACATGTTAAAGCACTCAATTAGCATTACAGGTAGTAACATAAAAACGAAATTAAGAGAATGGGTAATAGACGATGCACAATCAGAAAAACTTGCAACAGCTATAAACAGTTTAGATTTAAATGATGAAATGGGTGAAAAAGCTATTAATAAGCAATTAATGTCTTCCAATGAGGTAGTAACACTGCTTAGTCAAATTCAACCCAGTAACATCGTCATTACTCAATCGCACTCAGGAACAGGCGATAACGTTGCAGGCAATAAAATTATAAATAAATGAGTGAACAAGACTCAAAAAATATTGTAACCGTCAGTCAGAACCATTCTGGCCCAGGAGATAACGTAGCTGAAAAGCATGTATATTCGGCAATTTCTCCGACAGTTATTCAATCCACAGTAGAGGAAGTGCTAACGGAGATTAGACATCGCAATCCCAGATCCGCAAGCAATAAACTAAGAATATTAAGTTCCACCTCTCAACTGAACACAGAAGCTAAAGCACTTATAAGCGTCCTCTCAATATTAGTTGCGATAGCAAATCAAGATGAGACACCCCAAGGCTATCTAGTTGTTGAGTCCTGTCTACAAACAAAACTAGATGGGTTCTTCAGCGATATAGCAACATCAACCCAACTGCGGTTAGATATTCAAAATGAAAGAATTGATGATGCTGAGCGCCTTTATCAATCCACAGAAAATCTCGGTGAATACAGTAAGGAGGTTTTTTATGAGTTTCTTGCTCAAGAACACGAACTCGAAAACATTTTTGAGAATAACCGCCATCAATTAACAGAAATTACTTTATGCGGATTGACTCGTGGCTTTATTAGGCTTCAGAGCCATGCCAACTCCGTGAGAAGCAGTGAGAGACTCTTGTTGAGATACTCCGGTTTCAATAGCAAAGTTTTGAACTTCATTGCGCGCTGTAATTATTTAGACTCTCAAATAACAACTCTGCATTATTGGTTAATAACAGCATCTGAAAGAAAACAGACTTTATTACTAGCTGATGAGTGCATCAGTCTGCTTGATGAATGTGGAGCCAACGACCACAGAATGGTATCCCAGGCCAAAGGTTTTTTGAGTTTTTTCACTGGCTCTTATGAGCCATTAGTTGACGCTTGCTGGAAACATATTAACAACATTGAAGCCATAGATATCGATTTTGGTCATCGGCTTCGTGGACTACGTGATAACAGTTTTGAAGGTCTTAAAGACCTCTCTTATGAAATAGAAAAAGCACATAAGGATTCTTCATATAAAGCCTCAATCATAGAGAGGCTAACCAAAAGTCATGAACTGTCGTCTTCCGAAGATTTAATACTTTTTATCAATATTGCAAATAGTACAACTATCAGAGAATGGATTAATAACGGGGGAGAGATATCAAGTGAAGATGAGCTAGAAAAAGAGTTCAACCAACTTGAACTATTATGTTATGCCAATGATGGTAGTCCTAAATATACTACCGCAATAACAAAAGCTGCTGACTCTTTGCTTTCTAAAATCAAAGAAGAACCTTGTAATCTAAATCCTCTACGGATAAAAGAGTTATCAACCATACTCCTTAGAGCAGGCTTGGCCACTCAAGTATGTGCACTATTACACCCTATGATCCCTAAAACAGATATCTGGCTTTCACCTATAGTAAAAATCTACATCAATGCACTTTTAGAAAGCCAACAACTAACAACACTAGACAGAGTTTTCTCAGCGATTAATTCAAACGACTGGTGTGAGTTTCTATGGCAAGCAAAAGCAAGGGAGCTTGACTATCTGAACGAGCTGGATAAAGCAGTCTCAGCGATGAAGAAGGCTCTCGAACTATCACCGAAATCACTAGGAATCTGGGATTACCTAATTTATCTATTGAAGCGTAAAAATACCGAGCTAGCTTCATATCAAGAATATTTGAACAAAATACCAACCGAGATACTTGCTAAACCAAATGAGCAGTCATCAAGGCTATTATTTGAATTGGCTGCTAATGGTCATTATGGGATTGTGGAGAATACCATTGTAAATTGGTTTATTGATGATCCAATAAATTCAGCAATACCCATCACTAACTTTCATGTAAATGAATCCGCTATAGCAGAGGATAATGCCACTAGGCCAATATTAGAGTCGACAAAGAATTGTCTTACCGGATTTCGCTATAGCCTTGATGGAAAAGATACTACGAAGCTAATTGTTCATGGTACAGAATCAAAGCATTCTTCAATTATCAAATACTCCTCACCGCTTGCTCAGCAATTACTCAAGATGGACATCGGTCAAACAGTGCAGTATCGCGCGTACGATTTAACTGTGTTGGAAAAACTACCTCCATATGTTGCTGTATTTAGATTATCTCTTGAAATTAGGCATACCACTAACGACGGCAGCGATTGCTTTTATAAATTCTCTCTGCCCGAGGATCCAACTGAGATGATGTCGAGCATAGAGAAAAAGATGATTGCTCTAGACAATCATGAAAAACAAGAGGAATTTTACAAAAACCCAGCGTATCCACTTTTTTTAAAAGGTCATTTACTAGGCAATGATTGTGCGGTTCTTTCAGCCTTAAATCAGCTGACATCAAAAGTATCAGTTAAGCCCTCCCTCCCAAGTATCGGAGTCGAACAGCCCGACACAATAATCCTAGATGTGTACTCCGTAGCCTATCTTGCTCTAACTGGACTAATACATGGACTAGAACGCAAACAAATTAAAGTAGTTATTACGGTTGAGACGCAAGCCTATCTGGAGCACTTTCTAGAAAATGTGAATCGCAATAACTACATGCGAGCAGGTGTAAATGATGAAGGTAAATTATGGTTCATTACCGCAGATGACATCAAGAAACAAACAGAAAATGTGCAGCGTGGAATAAAACAAATTCTCAAAATAGCGCTCATCGGTCAACCCCATCTTGCAGATATTCCCCCTGACATAATAAAGATTAAAGAGGCTGTTGATCTATCAGTATTTTCCAGCTTAAAGTTATCGATAACAAATAACATTCCTTGGCTATGTATTGATGAAGCTTTTGCACAATTGGCACACAAGTCAAACTACCCTGTAGTTAACGCGTTTAATTTTTTTAGCCAACTTAGTCTTAGCTTGGACATTGATACGAAATTACCCGGTCTTTATCTTCATGTTACAGGAGGTCTTCCTTACCCATTGACATATGATGATTTGTTACAGATGAGTAACGCACAAGATACTTTATCTCACTATTATTTATCCGAAATTTTGAGAATGTATCCTGGTGCCTATCCAAATAGTGACTCAGCCATACAACATTTACACAAGATAATTTTATTGGCCCTAGCTAGGGCTTATGAGGATGGTGTTTTTATTAATGGATTTAGCGAGAGTAACCCGGGTAACAATGGATATGCTGTGCGTTTATTTAATACATGCTGCTACACAACAATACAAATACAAGACGGAGAAGAAGCCGAACGTAAACTGGCTAAGCTCCTATGTACGGTTATTATTACAGCGAAAGGCAATCCTTTAATTTGTAAACTAGTAAGTCGGCTAGGCACACAGTTTATTTCGGGACATTTTTTGTGTTTCGATACTGTCAATGGGTATATAAGAAAACTATTATACGATTGAGAAAATTGATAAATTTCGCCTTACCAAGAATGAGAATTAAATAAAGTCAGTGGTCCATGCTGGGTTCGTGCTTTCTAAATAATATTTCTATTATGCTTCACCATCGTTTATCGCAATATATGACACAACACAATGAGATAGTTTTTCACGCTCACTAACTCGCTATTTTGAGAATTCGTTCTGTTAAAAGATTTTTTTGAGAAACGGTCATGTGCAGATGTTTCTGGGCACGGGTCATGCCCACATAGAGTAAGCGGGCATCAGCATTGATATCTTCGTGCTTCAATTGGCTTATGCCAACGATTACTACGGCAGGAAATTCTAATCCTTTACTACTATGAATGCTCATGACAGAGACACTGTCTTTTGTCGGATTATAAGCCTGTTTAGTATCTTTTGAGCCTAACCAGGAATAGGGAATTCCGTGTTGATGTAACGAATCAGCAATTATTTTCCCCTGATACTTAGCAGCGAATAAAATAGCCATATCTCGCCACTCTCCTCCCCGCTGATGCCATTTTTTTATACAAGTTATGGTATCGCTGATTTCGTCTTGCCATTGTTTGAGAAAATGCACAGTGGGTCTTTCACCGTGTATGCCAGCGGCTTCTGGCTGGATCAAAGGAATGTCAACATCATCGTGGCTTGCACCGAAATATTCTTTGGCAAAATCGTAAGCAAACGCCAGTATTTCTCGGGTGTTTCGATAATTTAATTTTAAAATTGTACTTCGGCCTTGGGCTTGAATCCCAGTGCTGGCTAAACTAAAGCTCAAAGCTGATTTTTTCTTATAAATTGATTGAGCATCGTCATAGAGTAAGAGTAACGAATTGGTTTCGGGATCAATCATCTGAACAACAAGTTTTAGCCAATCTGACTCAAAATCATGGCCTTCATCAATCATCACTGCGCTATATTGTGCGCGAGGAATATCATCCTTAGTAACGCCATTGATAACCGAAATGACTTGTCGTTCCCAATAGGGCTCATCTCCCGGTAGAACATCTACATGATAGGTTTTTAACTGCTGGCTGCACCAATCATGGAAATGATGGACATTCACTTTGTCGGAAATGCCTTTGCTCACCATAAAGCTTCGCAGTTTTGCTGCAAGCGTAATATTGAAACACAGTACAAGAATAGGTTTGTTGGTCAATTTAGCTAGTAATTCAGCACGATAGCCGAGTATCAAGGTTTTACCCGAGCCTGCTACCCCATGGATAACCCGGTGCCCCTCTCCCAAGCTTCGAGCTAATTGCTCTTGTTGAATATCCATAATGCGGATGATGTCTGGAATCTGTTCACTCAGCGTCGACAGGTCCTCAGGTGTATCAGGTTGATTAGAAGGACTGCCAAATAAATTTTCCTGGCTAGGTTGAGAAATGCGTACTTCAGGAAATAAATGCCACCGGATTCGATCAATTTGAGGCAAGGTGAGTTTGGTTTGAAACTGATAGGGAAACATATCCCAAAGTCTTTTTTGGAATTCTTCTGGATCGACTGACTCTGTCATTTCGTCTTTGTAAATCATCAAATGATCAGGTAGTAGCTTTTCTCTGTATTCAGTTGGAATAGCTGCTTCTATTTGATTACGAGTGATATTGGTAAACACAACGCCATGGGCATATGGCGTGACTAAATTGCCGTCATACTTTGAGCCTTGCTGCCTTAATTCTTTATCCGCTTCTAATAGACGAATTCCTTGGTAGGCATACTGGCGGACTTGCACGAAGGGATTTGGGACGGTTTTCAAGCCATTAATCGTTAGTAACTCTACTGTTTCCTTGCTGATCTTTTTTATGCTTGAAGCTTTCCAGTCTTTTACTTCGAGAAACAATAAGCCTCGGCTTGGGTGCAAAATTATAAAATCGGGATAGCGCCGCTTTTTTCCTATTGGAATGTCATACCAGCAAAGATAGTCATCCTCTAGAAAGTTTCGCAGACGTGTAGCAAGCCGCTTTTCACCAGATGTCATTCTGGATAAAACTTCTCGACTTAGACTGGGGATAATCTCTGCCAATGCAAAATCCTTCTATCCGGTTCATTCCGGTCCATTTTTAACTGTATTAATCTTAAACAATACAGTTTTGGTTGACTATCAATTAACAAACCAAAATGAGGAAGAATGTTTTTATTCAATTATTAGTTAAATTAAATTTTAAAAAACATTCTTAACTTCATCTTTTTACGGAGTATAAACCACTATTGTTGAGAATCTATGGGTTGAGTTCGCAAAAATAGGTTTTGAGTAGTGCAGATGTATAGGTTTACTAAATATCTTTCCGTTTAAAAGTCGTTCTTGATTGTCCGACTTTAGTTTGGGAAATCCAATCAGCCAATATCCCTTAATCAATTGTTTCGTATTAATGAAAATGATGTCTATCTAGGCAGAATATTTAACAGCTGAAATTCAAAATCTTGTTTGGCTGCTCTGAGATCTTCATTGTATTTTCCATTGCGAGGAGTCAGTCGCAGATAGTCTTTGAGTATCAGTCGGCTACGGTATTTTTTATACGTTTGTAAATACGGAGATATTTGCTCAAGCAAACTAAGTGCTTGCCGATTGTAAATGGCATAAGTGAAGCTCGGGGAATGATGCGTTTTTACCGTTTTCTTTGTAGTGATTTTCCCTGCCCCCACCACTTCAAGCACATACTCTAAAAGATATTTTTCTGTGCTACTGATGCTTACAGCTAATTGCCGATTTTCGTTTTTATGTTTTCGACATAATGTGATGGTACCTTCACCATCAATCAGTCCAGCAATGTAGGCAGCGATCGGTGGGGTAAGTTGTTTAGTCGTTTTATAGATAGCCATCCTTGGTTCTCCAAACTGATTAACATGCTTTGCATAATAATGAGTTAAATCCCTTTAATTCAAGCTCAGAGCCCAGAAACAAAAAAACCACCCGAAGGTGGTTGTTTTGACTATATGGTGGAGGCGGCGGGACAGTGACTCCTGAATTTTCATTCAGGCCTGGACTATTCCTTCATCTGATATCGCTATCAGATGGAGAGCGTTTGTGAGTATCGGTTTTATCTTCTACCCACCCTAGTATTCCATTGAGATAACTCTCTTTAGGAACCTATGAGTCTCTAGCCGGCTTACTGGTTTCCCATTGACCGGACGGCGTTGGCATAGAACCCCTGTTCCTTAGCGTCCACCGTATGAGCTCTCTTTTTCCAATGGGGATCACTCCCCATGGCGACCATTTTACTAATCGAACCCGCGTCCGCGAATCCTCTGCCTTCAGCTCTACATGCTTATTTCATCTATTAATTTAACTTCAAGCTACCCGATGAACAGGGAAAACTAGAAGCGATCTTGTTAGGTTTTAGTCTATCAGTACCAAGCATACGTCAAGACGATCTTGTGAGAGTCGACGCCCGATACCAGACGCACAAGCACGGATCTGGTCGGACGGCATTCACTGGTTATTAAGCAGCTAGTGCGTAGTTGTTATCGTTAGCAACTATATTTTTCCAATCTTTTTTACGAGAAGAACTGGAGTACTCGGCATGCACCTTAGGTTTCGTAACCCACGTCGAAGCCAGGTCGCCCCCAAAGGTTTGTTGTACGTTAGTCATTATACGGATTTTAAAGTTCCGTGACGATCTCTTTAAATATTTTTAAACAGTCTTTCTTTATCACGCTGCCAGTCACGTTCTTTCATGGTGGCGCGTTTGTCGTGCATTTGCTTACCTTTCGCCAAAGCGATCTCGATCTTGGCTTTGCCACGTTTCCAGTACATATTCAGCGGAATCAAGGTGTAACCTTTTCGCTCAACTGCGCCAATCAGCTTATTTAACTCATTACGATTGAGCAGCAGTTTTCGATCGCGTTGCGGTTCTGGAACAACATGAGTCGAAGCCGTTTTTAATGCGGTGATTAAGGCATTCGCTAACCAGGCTTCGCCATGTCGAATCAGCACATAGCTGTCACTGAGCTGTGCTTTGCCTTCACGTAAGCTTTTGACTTCCCATCCTTCGAGCACCAAACCCGCCTCGAATTTTTCTTCAATAAAAAATTCATGACGCGCTTTCCGGTTACGAGCGATAGTATTGTCGTTTTGTTGAGGTTTATTCTTTGTGGCCATCGCGGCATTATACATGTGCATATTGCTACTTGGCTTGAGCATTTTTGTAATTTCGCCCAGAATCGAGACTATTTATCTCTTATGAGTGTGATATGGATAGACCGTTAAAATCAATTCACGGAGAGTGGACATCACGCTGGGCCTTTATTCTTGCAGCTACCGGCGCAGCGGTTGGCCTGGGAAATATCTGGAAATTTCCTTATATCGCCGGTGAATATGGCGGCGGTGCATTTGTTCTGGTTTATCTTGCCTGTATTTTTGCCATCGGTGTTCCGATTATGATGGCGGAAATTCTCATTGGTCGACGGGGTCGACAAAATCCATTTAACAGTCTGGCCAGTCTGGCCGAAGAAGAAAAAGCCTCTCCCCTCTGGAAATATCTTGGTTTTGGCGGTGTATTAGCTGGCTTTTTAATCCTTTCCTATTACAGTGTGATTGCCGGTCAGGCAATAGCTTATGTTCCCCGTTTATTATTTGGCGTTTTTGAGGGTGTCACACCCGATGGGGCGCGCAATCTGCACCTGGCACTGGTTAAGGATCCGGAAAAACTGTTGGCCTGGCATACCATTTTTATGATGCTGACTATGCTGATTGTCAGTCGTGGTGTACAACGCGGCCTGGAAAAATCAGTACGGTTTTTGATGCCTGCTTTATTTCTGATTTTGTTGGTCTTAGTAGGATACGCTTATCAAACGGGGGTTTATTTTGATCAGGCTGTAAACTTTCTTTTCAAACCGGATTTTTCCAGACTTACAACTGAAGGCATATTAACTGCAATGGGACATGCGTTTTTTACGTTGAGTCTCGGAATGGGAGCCATTATGGTCTATGGCTCTTACCTGCCGAAAAAAACCTCTATTTTTAAAGTCTCACTGGCGATTTCTTTTATGGATACAGCCGTGGCCATTCTGGCTGGATTGGCCATTTTTCCACTGGTGTTTGCCAATGAAATGTCTCCCGGTGCCGGGCCAAGTTTAATCTTTGAAACGTTACCCATTGCTTTTGGACATATGGATAACGGCGCATATTTTGGTGCTTTGTTTTTTTTATTACTGGTTTTTGCTGCGTTGAGTTCAGCAATTGCATTAGTCGAGCCAGTGGTCACCTGGTTAGTGGAAAACTTTGAGATAAAACGGCTTAACGCCTGCATTTGGGTGGGTATATTGGTATGGTTACTCGGACTGTTGAGTCTGTTCTCTTTCAACGTATTAAAAGACTGGATCTGGCTGGATATGACCGCATTTGAGTTGCTGGATTATCTGACTGCCAATATTATGTTGCCTTTGGGCGGGATGCTGATTGCTATCTTTGCCGGATGGATCATGTCGCAACGCAGTACTCAGGAAGAGCTGGGGATTAAATCCAACCTGATTTATCACGAATGGCGCTTTTTGGTTCGCTATGTTACGCCAATAGCGATTTTTATCGTGTTCGTGAGTTTGACAGGTGTATTGGATTTCATCTTTTGATTATTTTCATTAGAGGTCAACAGAAACACTAAATGACGACTATTACGCGCAGTTCGCTGGTAATGTATACGCCGGATCAGATGTTTGATCTGGTCAACGATGTAGAGGCTTATCCGAGTTTTCTGCCCTGGTGTCGTGGCAGTAAAATTATTAGTAAAAACGATAAAGTGATTTGTGCCACGCTGGATATAGCTAAAGGGGGTATTCACCATGAGTTTTCTACCCGCAATACCCTGCAACATGGTGAGTCCATTCGTATTGAGCTGATTGATGGTCCTTTTCGTCATTTAGAAGGATTCTGGCAGTTCAGCCCGATTGGGGATAATGAAGGTTGCCGTGTGCAGCTGGATATGGATTTTGAATTTTCCACCCGTCTATTGGATCTGGCTTTGGGCCCGGTATTTACACAGATATCCGGTTCATTGGTCGAAGCTTTTTGTGTACGCGCCAGGGAAATTTATGGAACACGCTAACGCTGAATTGATTACCGTCGAAGTGGCTTATGCACTGCCCGATGAGCAAGTGATTTTGTCGCTTGAAGTACCGGATAATACTTCGGTCGAACAGGCTATTAAACGGTCTGGGATTCTGGAACGTTATCCACAAATAAATATGGATAGCGATAAAGTCGGTATTTTTGGCAAAATCTGCAAGCTGGATGCCAAGCTCAGTAACAAAGATCGAATAGAAATTTATCGACCCTTGATTGCCGACCCGAAAGAATCACGCCGTCAAAAAGCTGAAATGCAAAAGAAAAACAAAGCCGCTGAAGCTGCCAATGATTAATTCTGCTCTAACCATTCCAATTCAGCATCACTAAAGCCCGCCTGTTTGCGGGCTTCAATATGAAATGGCCCGCGTATCTCACCATTAAAATAAGTTTTTAATAATGTCGTGAAAGTTGATGTCGGTTCTAAATCACGTTGTTCACAGAGATAATTAAACCAACGGGTGCCTATCGCTACATGCCCTATTTCTTCTCGCAAAATCACTTCGAGAATTTCCACCGCAGCCAGATCGCCACTGGCGCGCAGTTTGTTCATCATACCTGGCGTCACATCCAGCCCCCGTGCTTCCAGAACCCGGGGTACCAAAGCCATACGAGTTAACGGGTCATGATGTGTTTTCTGTGCCATTTCCCATAAGCCATCGTGGGCTGGAAAATCACCATAGGCATACCCGGCCTGTTGTAAATGTGCTGACAACATGGAAAAGTGCTTGGCCTCTTCATCCGCAACCTGCAACCAGTCTCGATAATAATCCTCCGGCATATCCTTAAAGCGGGCGATGGCATCCAGCCCCAGATTGATCGCATTAAACTCGATATGACAAATGGCATGAATCAGCGTGGTGTGGCCGGTTTGCTGATTATTACGTCGCCGCGGTAAAGCACGTGGCGAAACCAGTTGCGGTGTTTCAGGTCTGCCTGGAATAGCAGGAACATCCAGAGAGGTATGATGAATAATATATTCGTGCTGACGACAATCTTCAGCCAATTGTCTGGTTTGACGAGCTTTTTCCGTTGCATCACAAATTAACAGGCATTCCAAAGCCCGTGCACGTAAATCAATTTTTGAATCAGCCATCCATTCGTACTCTTGGATCAACAAAGGTGTAAGAAATATCGGTCAAAAGTAGCCCTAAGATATACAAGACTGAACCTAGAAAAACCATGGCTCTCACAATGGCAAAATCCTGGGCATGAATGGCATCAATCGTATAGCTGCCAAGCCCCGGTATGCCGAAGAAAGATTCCAGGATCAGGCTGCCCATAAACAAGGTCGGTATCACCACCACAGCGCCGGTTAAAATCGGGATCATCGCGTTTTTCAGTACATGCTGAAATAACACACGAATTTCCGACAAGCCTTTGGCTCTGGCGGTTCGTACATAATCCTTGGAGATTTCCTCAAGGAACAGTGTGCGATACCAGCGTGACCCCGAACCTATACCGGAAATAATGCCAATGGCGACAGGTAACAGCAGAAACTTGAGGGTATTAAGCCCTTCACCAAAACCGGATATTGGCACCAGTTGCATAACTTTACCAATTAAGAATTGCCCGGCGATGATATAAAACAGACTGGAAATCGACATAAGCACCACACACAGCACTACCCCACCCAAATCCACATAAGTGGCACGAAAGAACACCATCATCAGCGCGAAAGTGATATTCACCAGCAAGCCGACAATAAATACCGGAATAGCAATCGCTAGGCTTGGCCACATGCGTGTTTTGATATCCTGCCCGATATCACGTCCATCATCAGCCTGACCAAACTGAAAGCTGAACAAAGCCAATGATTTATCAAAGAAGATGGTATCCGTGAATTTTTCAATACCCTCAGCCGAGTCATTCCATAGCAGATCCCGATCATAGCCGCGCTCCTGTTTCCAGGTAGTAATGGCCTGCTCGGTAATATAGCGTTCCCCCAACTGCATTCGTGCCATATCGTCGGGTGTATTGACCATAAAAAACAACGCAAATGTCAGTGCATTAACGCCCAGTAAAATGGGAAAAGCATACAAAATACGACGGATAATATAGGCCAGCATAATTGCCTCAGACACTGATAAAACATTCTGGATTAGGTCATAACGGATTATGGCTTTGACAGATGTTGGTTCAGTCAGGTTACAAATTAAAGGAAAAACATTGTAACAGCGCAACCCTCAACTGGGTTATGAAGCAATTGGTTTCTTTGACAACTATTAATGATTACTATGGTCACACCGTTAAGCAATTTAGGAGAGTGGCATGGCAAAAACAGCAATGGATCTCGTTCAGGCAGCTAAAGCTGCTATACAACAAATCAGCGTTTCTCAGTCGCAACAAATGCTGGACGATGACAGTATTGCACTGGATGTTCGGGAACCGGATGAATTTGCGATGGGCCATATTGCTGATGCCAGACATATTCCACGCGGTATGCTGGAGTTTTCAATTGCCAGCCACCCTGACTTTCAGGACAAAACGCGTCCCATCATCGTATATTGCAAGTCTGGTGGACGGAGTGCATTGGCAACCGCAACATTGCAACAGCTTGGTTATACCAATGTGTACTCAATGATTGGAGGTTATGATGCCTGGAGTGCCGCATCGTATGATGATGAATAGAAATTAGAGAATATTGTTTGGAGGGGGAAAACATGTACACACGCTTTTGGGTAATTATCACTTTAATGATGGTCAGCTTGTCAGCCATTGCAGCTGATACGCAGATCATGGTTCGTGCTAAAGCCGTGGATTCGAAATTTATTGGCACCAGTGTTGGTGGTATTCGAGTCATTGTAGAAGATGCCGAAACGGCTGAAATTCTCGATCAGGGATGGATAAATGGTGGTACAGGCGATACCGCAGTGTTAATGGAAAACCCGATAAAACGCGGCGAACCACTGACAAATGATAAAACAGCTGGCTTTTTAGCCAATGTGAAGATTGATGCACCAAGATTATTACGTTTCAAACTGATAGGTCCTTATGGTTATCAACAAGCCTATCAGGAAGCCAGCGTCACCAGTTGGGTGGTTCCCGGTAAGGATATTTTAGGTGATGGCATTGTTATTACTATGACCGGCTTTATTGTGGATGCCTGGACTCGGGTACTGGAAGACGGCCAAGTGGATATTTATACCAAAGCCTCTTTGTTATGTGGCTGTCCAATTACCAAAGACGGACTATGGCAAGCCGATAATTATGAAGCGAAGGCTATCATCATGCGTGATGATGAAAACATAGATGAAGTTACACTGGATTTTACTGGCCCAACTGGCATGTTCAGCGGCAAAACCAGGATTACTGAACCAGGTCATTACAAAGCCGTTGTGTATTTATACGATGCTAAAACGGGTAATGTCGGGGTGGATAGATCGATGTTCGAGATTCCGGAATAACCTTGAGTTTGATCGATGTTTTTCTGTAACAAATTGCGTTTTAAAACGTCTGTTTATTATCGCAATCTAAAAAGAGTAACAGCATGAGAACACAAGGTTACGCCGTTGATGGGGCTGGTCTGGGGTTAAGGCGAAGCTTTGTCGACGAAATCATGCAGCTGAATCACCCGCCTATCGACTTTATTGAAGTCGCACCGGAAAACTGGATGGAAATGGGTGGACGACTGGGCAAAAAACTGCGTGCCTTCAGTGAACGCTTTCCAATGTTATGCCATGGACTATCGTTATCCCTTGGTAGCCCTGCGCCATTGGATGAAGCGTTTGTAAAACGTATCAGACAATTTCTCGATCAACATCAGGTTCGTCTCTACAGCGAGCATTTGAGCTACTGCAGTGATGATGGTCATCTGTATGATTTAATGCCAATACCGTTTACTGAGGAGGCAGTGAAGCATGTTGCTGACCGGATCAGCCGGGTGCAGGATATTCTGCAGCGCCGACTGGTTATCGAGAATGTTTCATATTATGCCGCACCGGGGCGGCAGATCGACGAAATTGAATTTATCAATGCGATTCTTGAACAAGCGGATTGTGAGCTGTTGCTGGATGTGAATAACGTCTATGTGAACAGCATTAATCATAGTTATGATGCCAGAGCGTATATCGAAGCCATTAACACTGACCGTATCGCCTATCTGCATATTGCCGGGCATTACAATGAAGCGGAAGATTTGATCATTGATACCCACGGCGCGGATGTGATCGATCCGGTCTGGCAATTACTGGATCATACTTATCAGCAACATGGTGTTATCCCCACCCTGCTGGAACGCGATTTTAATATTCCTTCGCTCAGCACCTTATTTGACGAAGTCGCTCACATTCGCAACATGCAATCACAATATCAGTCTGATCATGTCGCAAGCGCCTGATTTCAAAGTAACTCAGCAACAATTTACCGCCCACATTCGGAATCCGGAGTCGGTTGCCGAACCGGCCGATGTTGAATCTCGACGGATGGCAATCTATCGACGTCTGATTTATAACAATATCGAAAGTTTTCTAAGCAGTGCCTGTCCGGTCTTAAAACAAATCCTTGGAGTTACGGCTTGGCACAACCTGGCAGCTGATTTTATTCGTCAGCATCGCTGCAAATCACCACTATTTAATGATATTGCGCGTGAGTTTGTCAGTTATCTGGAAGCGCATCCTCAGCAATATCAAACCATGCCATTTATCGCAGAACTGGCTCATTATGAATGGGCTGAACTGGCGTTGAGTATTGCCAGTCCGGATTTTGCAAAACGCGAGCTCAATGATCAGGAAAATGCGCTGCAACTTTCTCTGCAGCGTTCTCCCCTTAGCTGGACATTTGCCTACGATTATCCTGTGCATCAAATCGCGCCGGAAAATCTGCCGGACAAACCAGCTGAGATGCCGTTTTTTCTGCTGTTATATCGAAATGCAGATGATCAAGTGAAATTTATTGAGCTTAACCCCGTCAGTGCACGGTTACTTGATCTACTTGATAGTGGTCAGACTGGCCAGCAAGCTGCTGAAGCCATTGCTGACGTATTGCAGCATCCTCAGCCCGAAACTGTTTTACAAGGGGCAAAACAGTTGATTGAGGACTGGCTGGAACGCGGGATTGTCATTTAACAAAATCAATGTAAATTTGAACACAAAAAAAACCGGGACAAGCCCGGTTTTTTTTGTCAATGAAACAAGTTCAGTGTCTAGTTGGTAGCAAGCTCAATCGCTTCCGCAGCCAAACGGGTAATTTCATCCCAGTTTTCTGCTTCAACCAGATTCGCAGCACACATCCATGAACCACCTACACAGCCGACATTTGGCAAGCTGTAATAGTTTTTAACGTTTTTCTGGCTGACACCACCGGTTGGGCAAAACAGGATTTGTGGAATCGGCGCACCAATTGATTTCAACATTGGGACACCACCAGCAGCTTCGGCCGGGAAAAATTTCATCGCCGTGATACCACGTTCCAATAAACGCATGGCTTCACTTGGATTAGCAACACCCGGTAATAATGGCACGCCCGTTTTTAAAGCGGCTTCGATCAGCGTATCTGTTGTGCCCGGACTGACAATAAATTCCGCACCGGCATCAATCGCGGCATTTAAGGTTTCAATATTGATAATAGTACCGGCACCGACAATCGCATCAGGCACTTCCGCTTTAATACGACGAATGGATTCCAGTGCTGCATCAGTACGCAGGGTAATTTCGAGTACTTTCAGACCACCTTTCACCAACGCATTGGCTAACGGCACCGCATGTTCAACATTGTTGATAACCATCACCGGGACAATCGGTGAAACTTGCATAATTTCGTGAATCGTTTTGCTCATAAAAAAAGATATCCCTAATTCTGTTGGATAGATTATTCAACGTTGAACATATTAATGGCGCCTTCTTCAGCTGAAGAAACACCGGCACGGAAGCTGTCGAACAATTCACGGCCGCTACCGTAATGATGTTCAGTATTGGCCATCATGCAGGATAAGCGGGAATTAAACTCTGCTTCATCCACCAACACATTCATAATGCCATTTTCAGTATCGAGATGAATAATATCGCCGTCTTTGATTCGGGTCAGTGGGCCACCATCAGCCGACTCAGGACACATTTGAATCGCGGATGGGACTTTACCGGAAGCGCCGGACATCCGACCATCAGTAACCAAAGCGACTTTGAAGCCACGATCCTGCAAGACACCAAGCGGTGAACTGAGTTTATGCAGCTCCGGCATGCCATTGGACTTTGGTCCCTGGAAGCGTAAAACCACAATAACATCTCTCTCCAGTTCACCATTCTTGAAGGCTGCAACCGCATCATCCTGATCGTCAAATACCAATGCCGGAGCTTCTACAACACGATGTTCGATATCGACGGCTGATACTTTGGATACGCCACGTCCAAGATTACCTTGAATAAGATGTACACCACCGGATTTGGCAAAAGGCTGCTCAACGGTGCCAATAACGTCTTTATCCAATGATTCTTTCGGACCTTCCTGCCAAATCAATTTGCCATCGATTATTTTTGGCTCCTGACTGTATTGCTTCAGGCCTTTTTCATTACCGACAGTAATAATATCTTCGTGTAATAAGCCCTGGGATAACAACTCCTGAATCAACACGCCCATACCACCAGCAGCCTGGAAGTGATTTACATCAGCGCTGCCATTTGGATAGACACGGCTTAATAAAGGAATGATATGCGACAGACGATCGAAGTCGTCCCAGTTGATCAGAATACCGGCGGCACGGGCAATAGCCACAATGTGCATGGTGTGATTGGTTGAGCCACCGGTGGCCAGTAGCCCGATAATGGCATTCAGAATCGCTTTTTCATCAATCATATGACCGATTGGACGATAATCATCACCCAGCGCAGTAAATTTCAGTACCTGACGTGCTGCTTCTTTGGTCAGTTCATCCCGTAGCGGCGTATTGGGATTGATAAACGTTCCGCCGGGTAAATGCAGCCCCATGATTTCAACCATCATCTGGTTACTGTTCGCTGTACCATAGAAAGTACAGGTACCTGGGCTGTGATAAGACTCTGATTCTGCTTTAAGCAGTTCTTCACGACCGACTTTGCCTTCAGCAAACAGCTGACGAATGCGAACTTTTTCTTTATTCGGCAAACCGCTTGGCATCGGACCAGCCGGTACAAAAATCGTCGGTAAATGACCAAAGCTCAAAGCACCAATCAATAAGCCCGGTACGATCTTATCGCAGACACCCAGCATCATTGCCGCGTCAAACATATTGTGGCTAAGGCCAACTGCAGTGGACATCGCAATAACATCACGGCTGAACAATGACAGATCCATACCCGGGTAGCCCTGAGTAATACCGTCACACATGGCCGGAACACCACCGGCAAATTGTGCAACACCACCGGCTTCATGGGCAGCTTCTTTAATTAGCGGTGGAAAGTCTTTGTAAGGTTGATGCGCTGAGAGCATATCGTTATAAGCAGAAATAATGCCGATATTGGCTTTTTTGTTGCCTGCCAAATCACTTTTTTCTGTGGCAGCGCAGGCAGCAAAGCCATGCGCCAGATTGCCGCAGCCTAATGTCAGACGATGAGGTCCTTGACCTGCAGCTTCGTCAACACGGGCAAGATAGGCCGTACGTGTTTTTTTACTTCGTTCGATCACTTCGTTAGTGAGCGAGTCTAAAACCGGATGAACCATAAAATGAGTCTCTCTTTCGTTTACTTGTAATGTCGAAGTAGCGGGATTCGAGGCTGCGTGGTTGCAGCAGCGTTAATCCATCAGAAATTTTTTATTCAGACAAAGCATTATAGTCCTTATCACTCTTTTTCGCACTGTTTACGGGCTTTTATCATCTTATTAATCAATTCTCTGCATTCCAATATCTGCGTGTATTACTTCGCAAATCGCAGATTTACGCCAATTTGGCAGGAAGATAACCCAGATGACCATGGGTCATTATCACGACCTGATTCATACTCCGAAACAAACAAACTTACAGAATGCGATAGCAAAACATGACAACAAGAGGATTTTCCAGCAGAGCTTCGGTATCATGTGACGCTATTTTTCATCGTTTTATCGATGATGTATCGCTCTAATTAGTCAGGTAAAGAAAATGACTGAAGGTAAACGCCTCCGTCAGGTGAAAAGCTTTGTAAAACGCGAAGGTCGGTTAACACCCGGCCAACAAAAGGCATTAGATTTTTTATGGCCGAAATTTGGCATAGAAGCTGATGGTCAGCAAATCGATATGGCAAACCTGTTTGGCCGTGATGCGGCGGTAATATTTGAAATTGGTTTTGGAAATGGTGCTTCACTGGTTGAAATGGCCTTGCAGCAACCAGATAGCAACTTTATTGGTGTTGAAGTACATCGTCCGGGTGTCGGTCAACTGTTAAAAGCCATTGAAGAAAACCATCTGACCAATTTGCGGGTAGCCTGTACCGATGCGGTGGAATTACTTAAAAACCAGATTGCTGATAATGCTCTGGAACGGGTACAGCTCTATTTCCCCGATCCATGGCATAAAAAACGTCATCATAAACGCCGTATTATTCAGCCAGCTTTTGTTGAAATACTGGCACACAAAATTCATCCGGGTGGTTTTTTACATATGGCCACCGACTGGCAGGATTATGCAGAACAAATGCTTCAGGATCTGTCAGCAAGTTCGGATTTCATCAATACCAGTATTACCGGTGATTACATTCCACGCCCGGAGTTTCGTCCACTGACCAAATTTGAACAACGTGGCCATCGCCTGGGCCATGGTGTCTGGGATTTACTTTTTCAACGCCGTTAATTATGACAAACTTGCTTCATTTGTGTGCTTGAGCTAGTTTCGCCATTTAACTATTCAATTTTCTTACAGGTAAAGCCGCCATGACTATGTCCCGTTCAACGCAGTTAAGTTTTTATGTTTTGTTCGGGGCGGCCAGCAGCTCTGCTGGTGCAGCAGGTTATGCCTTAATTGAACAAAGTATTACCGGCCTGGGACGAGCTTTTTCAGGCAGTGCTGCTGTGGCGGATGATGCCAGTACCATCTTTTTCAATCCGGCCGGTCTGACCAATTTATCCCGTAAAGAAATGAATATGGGGTTAAACCTGATTGGTCCCCGTGCAGAGTTTTCTGATCGTGGTTCGAATGTCAATGGCACGCCATTAATTGGCGGTGATGGCAATAATGCCGGTGAACTGGCAGCCGTACCTAACTTTTATTATGCTCAGCCATTAAATGATCATACGGTGGTGGGCATCGGCGTAGGCGCTCCTTTTGGCCTGGTCACAGATTATGGCGATAGTTGGCAAGGTCGTTACCATGCCATCCGTTCCGATTTGTTAACCATCAATATCAACCCCAGCATCGCTTTTAAAGCAACTGAAAAACTGTCATTAGGGTTTGGGGTAAACCTGCAATATATCGATTTGGAATTAACTCAGGCTGCCAATTTTGGTGTTTTAACAGGCACACCACAACAGAATGATGGTCGAGTACGGTTAACGGCGGATGACTGGAGTTGGGGTTACAATCTTGGTATGACATATCAATTTACAGAAGCCACGCGCATGGGAGTGAGTTATCGCTCTAAAATCACTCATGATTTAAAAGGCGATGGTGAGTTTCGTATTCCTGACAATACCCAGGCCACTGCTTCAGCACTTGGTTTTGAAGATGGCAAAATTGATGGTGGCGTCACTTTACCCGAAACCCTCTCTGTCGCGTTACTTCATCAGTTAACCCCAAAATTAGCGTTGATGGCCGACGCGACATGGACACGCTGGAGCCGGTTTGAAGAGTTACGAATTAATTCGGATGTTGATCGTCTTAATTCAGTCAAAGCAGAAGACTGGGATAATTCAATGCGTTATGGTCTTGGTCTGGAGTATCAGGCGAATGACCGCTGGTCATGGCGTGCAGGTGTTGCCTATGATGAAACCCCAATTCCTAACGCACAACGCCGAACGCCCCGAATCCCGGATAGTGACCGGACATGGATCGCCGTTGGGGCAAGTTATCAATACAGCGACAACATTGTCCTTGATGCGGCTTATAGTCATATATTTATGAAAGACACCAACATAGACGATACCGATTCAAACGGCAATCAGCTGCTGGGCAAATATAAAAATTCTGTTGATATTGTAGGTGTTCAGTTACGTTGGTATTTTGATTAATCATGAGCAGTAGCGATTACATTTCACCTGATGAGGCGCAAACGCTTTATGGCTTGTTTTCCGAACGGGTAAAACGCAGCGCTGATAAAGAGGCCTATGGCTATTTTGATAACGAGAATCAAAGCTGGTTAAGCCTCAGTTGGCAGCAGGTTGCAGATTCAGTCCATCTCTGGCAACAAGCCTTGCAACAGGAAAATCTGCGCAAAGGTGATCGGGTTGCACTCAATCTGCGTAATAGCAAGGAGTGGATATTTTTCGATCTGGCAGCGTTAAGTCTGGGCTTGGTTGTGGTGCCGCTTTATCCTGATGATCGGCCTGACAATGTTGCCTACATTCTGCAAGATGCCGATGTGCGTTTATTGTTAGTCAATAGCGCCAGGCAATGGTCGGCAATCAGGGCCGTATTACCTGAAGAGCATAGCCTCAGACGAATCATTATTTTCAATGAGGAATCCCCGGAAACGGATCTGCCATATACCCAGCTGCACGAATGGCTGGATGTGGCTGATACCGAAGTTGTTATCTCCCCGTCCGCACCGGATCAGGTGGCATCGATTATTTATACTTCAGGTACTACCGGCCGTTCAAAAGGCGTAATGCTCAGTCACCGGAATATGTTGTCAGTTGCATACGGCTCATTACAGTTCTTTGAAATTCTGCCTGAAGATATATTCTTATCCTTTTTACCTTTGTCACACACCTTGGAACGCACTGGTGGTTATTATCTACCGATGATGGCTGGCTCCAAAGTCGTTTTTTCACGCAGTATTCCCCTGCTTGCCGATGATATGCGACAGGTTCAGCCCACCATTATGATCGCAGTGCCCAGAATTTTTGAACGTATTTATGACCGTGTTCAAAAGCAACTTTCTGATAGTAATGTGCTGCGTAGGTTTATATTCAAATTGGCGGTGAACGTTGGCTGGAAAAAATTTCACTACCACCAGGGCCGAAACTCCTGGTCTCCATTGTTTCTGTTATCGCCATTATTGAATAAGCTGGTAGCTCATAAATTTCACCAGAGGCTCGGTGGTCGTTTGCGTTTAGCGGTCAGCGGTGGCGCAGCGCTTCCCAACTATGCCGCTAAAATGTTCATTGGTCTGGATTTAACATTGCTCCAGGGGTATGGGCTCACAGAGACCAGTCCGGTTATCAGTGTCAATGAACCTTCAAGCAATGATCCGTCAAGCGTTGGCAGACCAATAAGAGGCGTTGAAGTCCGTATCGGCAAGGATGATGAACTGCAAGTTAAAGGTCCGGGGAATATGCTGGGATACTGGAATAATCATAAAGCCACAGCACAAACCATTGATGCTGATGGTTGGCTTCACACTGGGGATAAAGCCCATATCAGTGAAAGTGGACACATCCACATTGTCGGTCGAATCAAAGATATTCTGGTACTCAATAATGGCGAGAAAGTACCACCTGCCGATATTGAAGCCACCATCATCAGTAACGGACTGATTGAACAGGCTTTAATTGTTGGTGAAGGCCAGCCTTATTTAGCAGCTTTACTGGTCATAAATGGAGAGAAGTGGCCACAAATTGCCCAGCAGCTGGGTTTGGATCCGCTATCTAACGATAGTCTGAACAGTAAAGTGCTACAACAGCATTTTGTCCGGTTACTCAGACAATGGTTATTCGAGTTTCCGGCTTATGCTCGAATTCGACGGGTGCATCTGACCTTGCAGCCATGGACTATCGAAAACGGCCTGTTAACCCCCACCTTAAAAGTAAAACGCGCTATGGTGCTGGAACAATTTAAAAACGAAATTGAAACTATGTATAAAGCAGCATCAAGCTGATGCAGATAAAGGTTCATTGATAAATTCAGGGATATGCCGCATAACAGCTTCAACAGTATGAAATGAACCAAAAATCAATATTCGGTCACCGTTTACAGCGTCTTCCAGAGCAAGGTTATAGGCCTCTTCTACCAATTCAGCTACATGCACCCTGTCATCAGTAATTTTACCCTGCAGGCCCGCTGCCAAATCCTCTGCCGATTGCCCCCGGCTTCCGTTAAGTCCGCCGATGAACCAATCGTCTATCACTGGAATCAGTGCGTCAAAAACCGCCCGACTATCTTTATCCCGCAACATGGCGATAACTGCATGGGTTTTGCCGCGGCATGGAATTTCCTGTAACAGTTTTGCCAGGTTCTCAGCACCTTGCTGATTATGTGTTACATCAAAGATATGAATAATGGGTCCATCAATCATCTGAAAGCGGCCGGCAAGTCTGACTTGAACTAAACCGTCACGAATTGCCGTTTCGTTAATTTTTTCCATTCCGGCATCTTTCAGCAGACTGATAACTTGTAATACCGCCGCACTGTTTTGAATTTGATAACACCCCAGCAACGCGGGCAGTGGTAAGTTCTGAAGATTGTGGCGGGTATTGTGCCAATGCCAGGCTTTGTCATGCGATTCAGCACTGAAATCTTTGTCCGCAATATAGGCTGACGCACCTAATTTATGCGCGATCTCAACAACGGTGCTGGGTGGAGAAGACTCACTACAGACAACTGGATGCCCGGCCCGCATAATGCCGGCTTTTTCAACACCAATCTGCTCGCGAGTATCGCCCAGCCACACAGTATGGTCGAGCCCTATCGGTGTAATCAACGCAATATCGGCATCAAACAGATTCACTGCGTCAAGCCGTCCGCCCATGCCAACTTCAAGTATTGCGATATCAATATTCTGTCGACAGAAAATATCAGCGGCGGCCAATGTGGCAAACTCAAAATAACTCAGTGAAATTTCAGCACGCGCCTTGTCAATGCGCTCAAATGCTTCACAAATCTGTGTATCAGTAGCTGTTTGACCATCCACGACAATACGTTCGTTATAACGCAACAGATGTGGTGAGGTGTAACAAGCTGTACGATAGCCAGCAGCTGAGAGAATAGAGGCTAATAAAGCAACCGAGGATCCTTTGCCATTAGTACCAGCAACCGTCACAATTCGGAACGGCAGTTTATTATCGGCATACATACGCAGCCAGACCGCACGGATGCGATCCAGGCCGGGATCTATTTCAGTGAAATGGAGCTGTTCCTGCCATGCCAGCCACTCTGGCAAGCTATTGAATCGCATAAACCGTATTTATACAGCTATTCGGTTTTGCATCATGGTCAACAGATTATTCAGACGATCCCGCATTTCGCGACGATCTATAATCATATCGATGGCACCATGTTCCAGCAAAAACTCACTGCGCTGGAAACCTTCAGGTAGTTTTTCACGGACAGTTTGTTCAATAACACGCGGCCCGGCAAAACCAATCAATGCTTTCGGCTCAGCCACATTGATGTCGCCAAGCATTGCCAGACTGGCTGACACGCCCCCCATTGTCGGATCAGTCATTACAGAAATATAAGGAATACCGGCATCTTCAAGTTGTGATAAAACCGCACTGGTTTTGGCCATTTGCATCAACGAAAACAGACCTTCCTGCATGCGTGCACCGCCACTGGCAGCGAAACAGATTAACGGCAATTTTTTGGCCAGTGCAACCTTTGCCGCACGGACAAACTTTTCGCCGACGACTGACCCCATTGACCCCCCCATAAAGCCAAAATCAAATGCAACAACGACTACAGGTAACCCCTTTAAGGTACCTTGCATGGCTAACAGAGCATCATTTTCACCCGTTGTTTTTTGTGCCTGGGTGATACGGTCACGATACCGTTTGCTATCTTTAAATTTAAGCGTGTCAACGGGTTTTACTTCAGTACCAATTTCCTGACGGTTGGCTTCATCAAGAAAACTTTCCAGTCGAACGCGGGCATTAATCCGCTGATGATGGTCGCATTTTGGACACACCATCTGATTTCGCTCAAGTTCTGCCCGGTAAAGCACATTGTCACATGCCGGGCATTTGCACCAGACACCTTCCGGCACAGAACGACTGCGACCACTGGTGCGGATTTTAGACGGAAGTAATCTTTCAAACCAACTCATTTTGTCACCTTATCTCTCATTAAGCCGTGACGCTTGCTAAATCACGCGCATTAATTGCATGACGCATTTCGGCTAATATACTTGCAACTGCAGCAGGCAGTTCCTGTGGACGATTGGCATGTTCTTCAATACAGCGTACCAAAGTACTCCCAACGACTACAGCGTCAGCGACCTGGGCTACTGCCGCTGCCGAACGACCATCTCTGATACCAAAGCCAACGCCAACAGGTAACGACGTGTATTTACGAATTTCTTCGAGTTTGGCAGTTACTTCATTAATTTCCAGCGCAGCCGTACCGGTCACACCTTTAATGGATACATAATAAATAAAGCCTTTGGCATATTGAGCAATTTTCTGCATTCGCTCAGCAGAGGTCGTCGGTGCAACCAGAAAGATAGTGTCGATATCGTGTGCATCCATCAAACGTTTGAACTCGTCCGACTCTTCTGGCGGCATATCCACTGTCAGGACACCATCCACACCGACCGCCTGTGCTTTTTTGGCGAACGTTTCGTAGCCCATCGCCTCAAGTGGATTGGCATATCCCATCAATACCAGCGGAGTATGGTTATTTTTTTCTCTGAATTGTTTCACCATATCCAGAATTGAATTCAGCGTAACATCATTCTTCAATGCCCGCTCGCAGGCTTTTTGGATCACCGGACCATCTGACATCGGGTCTGAAAAGGGTACACCCAACTCGATAATATCAGCGCCAGCTTCAACCAGCGCATGTAGCAATGGTACCGTTACCCATGGTTCTGGATCACCCGCCGTGACATAGGGAATAAGTGCCGTTTGCCCATCTGCCTGAAGATTTTCAAAACATTCTTTAATACGACTCATTTTATATTCCTCAGAAATTCAGACCAGCCATGGCTGCAACCGTATGCATGTCTTTATCACCACGTCCTGAAACATTTATAAGGATACTTTGATCTGCCGACATCGTTGGGGCTATCTTGGAAACATATGCTAATGCGTGACTGGTCTCCAAAGCGGGAATAATCCCTTCGGTACGCGTTAGTTCATGGAATGCATCCAAAGCTTCGTTATCCGTCACGGTGACATACTGCGCACGACCAATATCTTTTAACCACGCATGTTCAGGCCCCACACCAGGATAATCCAGTCCAGCAGAGATCGAGTGTGTTTCAGTTATTTGTCCCGCAGCATCCTGAATCAGGTAGGTACGGTTGCCGTGTAAAACACCCGGTGTACCGGCGGATAAGGGAGCCGAATGCTGGCCGGTTTGCAGACCATGACCAGCGCCTTCGACACCAATCATTGCAACTGATTTATCTTCAATAAAGGGATAAAACAGACCAATAGCATTTGAACCGCCACCGATACAGGCAACCAATGCATCCGGTAACTTACCGGTAGTATTGATCATTTGCTGACGCGCTTCACGCCCGATAACAGATTGAAAATCACGTACCATGGCCGGATATGGATGCGGCCCGGCAACCGTGCCAATAATATAGAAAGTATCATCAACATTCGTGACCCAATCTCGCAAGGCTTCATTCAAAGCATCTTTCAGTGTTTTAGAACCTGACTGAACAGGCACGACTTCTGCCCCCAGCAGCTTCATGCGATAGACATTCTGTGCCTGACGTTCAACATCTTCAGCGCCCATGTAAACGACACATTCCATTCCCAGTCGCGCAGCAACCGTTGCCGTAGCAACACCGTGCTGACCGGCACCGGTTTCAGCAATAATACGGGTTTTGCCCATCCGTTTCGCCAGCAACGCCTGGCCGATTGTGTTGTTTACTTTGTGCGCACCGGTATGATTGAGGTCTTCGCGTTTTAAATAAATCTGCGCGCCGCCTAACTTTCGTGTCCAGTTTTCGGCATGATAAATTGGTGAAGGCCGACCAACAAAGTCGGCCAGATCTTTATCCATTTCAGCTTGAAAAGCTGCATCGTTTTTATATTGTTTGTAGGCTTCTTCAAGCTCATAAATAGCGCCCATCAAGGTTTCGCCTACAAAGCGACCACCATAGGGCCCAAAATGACCTAACTCATCCGGGTAATGTTTAAAGTAATCATCAATCTGTGTCTCAGGCATTTGCCACCTCTCGCATGAATGCGCTTATTTTATTATTACTTTTAAGTCCTTTCGACTCTTCTACTCCGCCACTCACATCCACTGCATAAGGCGAAACCTGCCGAATAGCTTGTGCAACATTTTCAGCTGTCAGGCCACCCGCCAATATCAATGGCTTGCTAACAGCCGTAATCATTGACCAATCAAACGTCTGACCGGTTCCCCCGGGCACACCATGTTGATAACTATCCAGCAATAAGGCGGATGCTTCCGGGAATCTTTTATCCGCCTGTTGCAAGTCTGCTACTGACTGCATACGTATTGCTTTGATATACGGCATTTTGAACTGCGCACAAAACTCTGCAGATTCATCACCATGAAATTGCAATAAACCTAGCGGTACCTGTTCAAGCGTTTGCCAGACTGCCTCAGCAGTTGCATTAACAAATAAACCCACATTGCTGATAAAAGGTGGTAACTGCGCTGTAATTGCGGCGGCCTGCTCTATTGTCACGGCTCTGGGACTCGGCCCATAAAAAACCAATCCGATAGCATCCGCCCCGCTTTTCACAGCAAATTCAGCATCTTGGCGACGCGTAATGCCACATATTTTAACGCGGGTTCTCATCTGAGGTTATCAGCTTTCCAAATGTTAGCCTGATACTTTACCAGAGCACTGGAAAACCTGACACTGTCGGCAATAAATATTCGTCGGGATAAACCACATCTGTCAGATAAAGACCTTGAGGTGGTGCGGTGACACCGGCCATTTTCCGATCCCGGCTTTGTAACACTTCCAAAGCCCATTCTGCCTGTCTTTTTCCTTCACCTACCGGAACCAGTACACCTAATAAGTTACGTACCATATGATGAAGGAATGATTTTGCTTCAACATCCACAGCAATGCAGTCATCACGTCGAGTAACAATTAATTTATCCAAGGTTTTAACCGGACTTTTCGCCTGACACTCCTGTGCTCTGAAGGCAGAAAAATCATGTTGTCCAAGCAACAAATCAGCAGCCAGCTGCATTTTATGTTCATCAAGAGATTTGTAAACCCACCACATCCGCTGATGATGTACGCTGGAACGACTGTCACGATTGAGGATTAAATAACGATAGCGGCGTTTGCTTGCACTGAAACGGGCATTGAATTTTTCAGGAACAGGCTTGACCCACTTAATACAGATATCATGTGGAAGGTTGGAATTCAGTCCCAACAACCAGTTACGGTCTTCGCGCATCGCCTCGGTGTCAAAATGAACAACCTGATTTAATGCGTGGACACCAGTATCAGTCCGGCCTGCAGCAAAAACTTCCGTCTGTGCATCAGCGATCAATGAAACTGCTTTTTGCAACTCACTCTGAACGGTGCGCTGTCCTGGCTGAAACTGCCAGCCATGAAACTGGCTGCCGTCATATTCGACACCTAGGGCTATCCTCACAGATGAACCGTTATATCAAAGAATCGAGCAGTTCTTGCGCTCGTTTTTTCTGTTCATCAGTGCCCTGCTCAAGGACTTCCTCAAGGATACCTCTTGCACCCTCAGGATCGCCCATATCCTTGTATGCCTCTGCCAGATCTAATTTAGTTTCGGCTTCATCTATTGAATCAAAGTCGCTGAGATCAAAGTCCAGCTCTTCATCGTCTAAACTGCTATCCAGATTCAAATAATCTTCGATAACATCATCAGTCTCTGTTGCAGGCTCATCTTCAATTTCAAAAGCAGATAAATCCAACTCGTCAGAATCAAGTGATATAACTTCCTCAGACTCATCTGAGGCAACTTGCTCTGCATCTTCTTCAGATTCATCAATAGCCAAATCCAGAATGTCGGGGGCAGATGAATCAGGCTGCAAGACATTATCCTGATCTAAATCTATTCGTAAATCGTTGTCATCTTCAGCAAACTGAACATCCGGCTCCTCGGTTTCAATTTCTGTATCTTTTTCTGCCACTTCATTGAGATTAAATGGCAACAAGTCTTCCTCATCACGCTGATACACTTCATCACCCTGTGAAGATTGAGCCGAATCGGTTGTATAATCGTCCAGATTGAAGTCTATATGATCGGATTCTTCCGTCTCAGCAGAGGAATCCAGTGGTTGTGGTTGTTCTGTAGCGCTGTCTTCTTCAATATTGACTCTGGCTTCCTCTTGCACTGTACTTTCTTCATCCATTGCTTCTGATTGCTCAGCAAATAATGGATTATGTGGCAGTAACTGATTGCCCCAGTTTCTGATCTCTGGCCACTGAGGATGGGTTTCATCAATCCCAGTGGTATTCAACAAGGCAATGAAATCTGCAGATTTTTGCTGTTTGTAGTACACAAACATCAATTTTGCAGCAATATCGTTATCGTCGGGAGCTTGATGATGAGCCTGTTCAAGTGCGGTCCCTGCCTGCACATAGTCCGCATAACCGACAAACATTTCTGCCTGTTCGACCAATTCTTCAACTGTTTTGGTTTTGCTTTCTACCGAGGTGTTTATCTCATCTACTGATGGCGCGACAATATTGACAGTGCCCGCTTCGGGGTCTGCTTTGACAGGTTTATTTTTTTGGATTTTACTGACGGCATCATCCCAGCTGACTTCACGCTGGCTGCGACGTAAGATCATCCACAAAATTAACAGTAACAGTAATACCGCAAGCAAGGATTCAACCTTATGGGCTATGACAAAAGCCTGGACCCTTTGGTAAAGAGAATCCATCTGCTGCTGGTCAAGATCCAGCATCTGGGCAGCTTCATCAATGGCAACATCAACCTCTGCTGAGGCTGTTTCCAATTCTGTTGGATCAGCGGTACTTTCATCCAGCTGCGTATCCATTTGTTCCGCAGCCTTATCTTCATCAGTTTCAGCTATAACGCCATAAGAGTCTTCATTCAACTCTGGTAATGCTTCACCCTCACCTAAGATGCCTGAGACAGATTCGCCATTGTTAATCTCAACAGGTTGCCAATCATTATCGTCATCACTCTTAGGAGTGGCATCTTCGGATAAAGTATTCAGATTTGCGATATTGTCAGCTTCACTGCCTTCCAGAATGGCATTAGCTTCATCGACGAGCGTGGCTAAATCCATCTGCGATTCATCCTGCTCTAGCAAGCTCTGCAGTCTTGCCATATCTGCATCTTTCAGAGAAATAAGACGCCGCATGGTATCCAGCTGGCGTTCCATCGCATCCATACGATTTTTAAAATCAATATTTTCCTGAGATTGGGCCTCTATTGTTTCCTGGGCCAGAGTCAGTTGCTCACTTATTTTTTGTAAATCAGGGTCACCATTAATCTCTGGATCAGCATCAAGCAGGCTGTTTTCTGTAGCTGCAATTAATTTCAAACGGGCACTCTCTGCAGCGGCATCTTCCTCATCGGCTTGCAATGAAGCTGATTCGTCATCAGGATTCGCTACAGCATTATCATCAGCTTCCGCATCAATTTCCGGAGAAGCCTCCTCATTTACTGATATTGATGGTGCTACTTCATTTGCGGTTGGTACTGGCGTAACGGCCTGTGAACGGTTTCGCCATGTAGCATTTTGCTGATCAACCGTCTGTTTTGCTTCGCTGGCAGAAATGCGAGTAATTTCGTCTGTTGAAGGAATTCTAAGCGTACTGCCCGCATAGAGACTGTTAACATTATTTTGCTGAAATGCCCGGGGATTTGCGTTAAGCAGAGCTAACATCATCTGCTGCATTGTAATATTTGCTGAAGGCCTGGTTCTCTCTGCAATGCTCCACAAGGTGTCACGCGAGTGTACCTTATACTCAGACACGTTATCACGGCTTGCTGTCCATGCCGTTGGTTCCTGGCGTGACGCTACAGGTGTTGGTTGGCTTCGCTGGGAAAGAGATGAACCTGATGGCGCACGACTTGCCTGATTACGATACAACTCTTTAGGCGGATCCAAAAGAACTGTGTATTCGCGTAGTAATTTTCCCTGGCCGGTCGTTGCTGCCAATAAAAAACCCAGAAACGGTTCTTTAATTGGCACATCAGAAGTGATCATTATTCGCGTCGAATTGGCCTCTTCAACCACTTCAAAATTCAGTTGTGTTAGCAGAAAACTTCTATCCAGCCCGGCTCGTTCAAAATCCTGAGTGGAAGCCAACCTGACTTGTAAGTTACCACGCTCATCCTCTCTGAGCGCATTGACAGATATTTCAGCTCTGAAAGGTTCATTCAGAGCTGAATGCAGGGTTATCTGTCCAAGTCCAAAAGCGTACCCGGTTAAGGGAGTTAATAAACCAAGTGCCGTAGCTACCGACAAACTGGCCAACGTTTTCTGTTTCATTTAACTCCCCTTCCTTGACAATTCAGCAATGCCTAGAGGTATTTATCGACCAGAAGTTCGGCGATTTGTACACTGTTCAGTGCAGCCCCTTTACGGACATTGTCTGAGACGACCCATAAATTCAAACCGTTTGGATGTGAAATATCTTCCCGGATACGCCCTACATATACAGGATCCTGCCCCGAAGATTCTGTGACAGCGGTTGGATAACCACCATCTTTATGCTCGTCAACCACTACGATGCCTTCAAATGCTGAGAGCAATTCCTTGGCTTTTTCAGCCGTAATTTTATCTCTGGTTTCAATATGAATTGCTTCTGAGTGACCGAAAAACACTGGCACACGAACCGCGGTAGGATTCACCTGAATATCATTATCCCCCATGATTTTCCGAGTCTCCCACACCATTTTCATTTCTTCTTTGGTGTAGCCGTTATCCATGAAGACGTCAATTTGCGGAATCACATTAAAAGCGATTTGTTTAGGATAAACTTCAGCTTCAACAGGTCGACCATTTAACAACGCCGCTGTTTGCTTAGCCAATTCGTCCATAGCCGGTTTACCACTTCCGGATACTGCCTGATAAGTACAGACATTAATACGTTTGATGCCAACCGCATCATATATGGGTTTTAATGCCACCAGCATTTGAATAGTTGAGCAATTGGGATTGGCAATAATACCCTTCTTTTTGTACCCCACCACAGCCTCTGGATTCACTTCCGGCACAATCAAGGGTACATCATCGTCATATCGAAACTGTGAAGTATTATCAATAACGATACAGCCTGCGGCGGCCGCTTTGGGTGCATAAATTTCAGAAACACTGGCACCTGGCGAAAACAAACCGATCTGCACTTTGGAAAAATCAAACTGGGCCAGATCTTCAACTATTAACGATTTGTTACCAAACTGTACGGTTGAGCCAGCCGAGCGTTCGCTGGCCAAGGCATAGACTTTACCTACAGGAAACTTACGCTGATGCAGGATCTCAAGCATGGCTTCACCTACCGCACCGGTCGCCCCTACAACAGCAATATCAACTTGTTTAGTCACAATTCACCTAAATTCTTTTGTTACAGCGCTGCCACAACGGCATCGCCCATTTCAGCAGTGGTCACACGAGTCGTGCCCGCGGAAAAAATATCTGCTGTTCTCAAACCTTGATCCAGAACTTTACTGACCGCTTTTTCAATACGATCTGCAAAAGCCGGTTGATCAAGCGTGTAACGTAACATCATAGCAGCTGACAGAATGGTTGCCAGCGGATTAGCAATGTTTTGTCCAGCAATATCAGGCGCTGATCCGTGAATTGGTTCATACATGCCTTTACCGTTTTCATCCAGTGAAGCAGACGGCAACATGCCAATCGAGCCCGTCAGCATCGACGCGCAATCAGACAGAATATCGCCAAACATATTGGTGGTCACCATAACGTCAAACTGTTTCGGTGCACGTACCAGCTGCATTGCCGCATTATCAACATACATATGACTTAATTCGACATCAGCATAGTCTTTAGACAAGCTTGTCATGGTCTCACGCCATAATTCCGTGCATTCCAGTACATTGGCTTTATCTACCGAGCACACGCGGCTTTGGCGTTTGCGTGCAATATCAAATGCCACGCGACCGATACGATTAATTTCGCTTTCGCGATAAACCAGGGTGTTGTAGCCTTCTTTTTCACCATTTTCCAGGGTACGAATCCCTCTTGGCTGGCCGAAATAAATACCACCAGTCAATTCCCGCACAATCATTAAATCCAGACCAGCAACGACTTCGGGCTTCAAAGTGGAAGCATCAGCTAATTGTGGATATAACAGGGCCGGACGTAAATTGGCAAAAAGGTTTAATTGTGAACGAATACCCAATAAACCTTTTTCGGGACGTACACTGATATCCAATGATTCCCATTTATAACCGCCAACGGCGCCTAATAAGATGGCATCAGCCTGTTTGGCCATCTGCAGGGTTTCATCTGGCAGTGGGCTGCCGGTTTCATCATAGGCGGCACCACCGATCAAACCATATTCCAGTTCAATATCTAAACCATCCTGCTTGAAAGCATTTAAAACTTTGACGGCTTCAGCAACGATTTCCGGGCCGATACCATCGCCGGCCAATACTGCAATTTTTTTTGTCATGAATGTTATTACTTTTAAAATTTATTATTAGGAAAATAACCACGGCGCCTGTTCACGGCGGCGTGCTTCGTAAGCTTTAATATCATCAGTATGTTTGAGAGTCAGACCGATATCATCCAGGCCTTCAAGCAAACAGTGTTTTTTAAAGCTATCAATTTCAAAATGAAATTTTTCACCATCAGGTAAAAGAATAGTTTGCTCGGGTAAATCAACCGTCAACTTATAGCCCGGTGAAGCCTCAACCTGATGGAATAATTTATCAACCTGTTTTTCATCAAGTTTTATAGCGAGAATGCCATTTTTACTGCTGTTGCTGAAAAAGATATCAGCAAAACTCGGGGCGATAATCACCCGTATACCAAAATCTTCCAATGCCCAAACCGCGTGTTCACGGCTTGAACCACAACCAAAGTTTTCACGCGCCAATAATATGGTACCGCCTTGATAACGTGGTTGATTCAATTCAAAATCCGGATTTAAGGGGCGATTACTGCAATCCTGTCCAGGTTCGCCATGGTCCAGATAACGCCATTCATCAAACAGATTAGGGCCAAAGCCACTGCGTTTAATCGATTTCAAAAACTGTTTGGGGATAATGGCATCTGTATCGACATTGGGCCGATCCAAAGGAATCACTAATCCGGTTTCCACGGAAATTTTTTGCATGTTCACCTCTTACTTTCTTATCGCAGTGCCTTTTGATGGTCAGGTCTTGCCTTGGCATCCGTTTTATTTTTCAAATTAAGGCTTTTCAATCTTCTATGACGCATGTGGCGATGTTATGGCACGTGATATATTTGGTCATTAAAACCTGCAAATAATACCATTGTTTGCATCGGTATATTTGGTTGATGACATTCTGTTTGAGACTTTTTATCGTTCACAACCGTCTCTGTTATGGTAGACAAAATGGCTCTATCGGACAGGTTGAATTTCACTTTCAATCACATCATGCTGTTGAATAAGATCATCAATAGATTGGGTGAAGTCCGCGTCAATTGAGCCTTTTAACACAACAATTTCGACACGACGGTTAGTCGCCCTGTTTTCAGCAGAATCATTGGGTGCCAATGGTCGGGTATCGGCGTAACCTTCCAGCACAAACCGTTCAGGCGGAATGGTATTGTACCTGAGCAACTCATGAACCACCGACGTTGCCCTGGACGTTGATAATTCCCAGTTGGAACGATATCGAGATGTGCTAATCGGAATATTGTCTGTATGCCCGGCCACAGCAATCAATCCATCCGTCTGGGTGAGTACTTCATTGATTTTTTTCAGTATTGGCACAAAGTCCTGATTCAATGTGGCATCACCGGAAGGGAATGAGCCTCGCTCACGTATACGAATGACAATGCGGTTCAGCTGATTTTCAACAACAATCAATCCACGTTCAATTTCAGATACCAGCGCTTGTTTGAACTCCTCGACCTCTTCAGCCACCTGCTTTGCCTGAGCTTCTGCGACTGCTTCAGCATCCATTGTAACTTTTAATACATCGCGAGTTTCATCCGTGGTTTCCTGTCTGACGATATTCAATGGAGTGGGTTTCGGTTCACCCGGACTGAATTCCTGCGCGATGATGCTGGTACCTTTCGGTATCGCTTCGGCCACCACGTCACGTTGCACACCAAACGCTTTTTCCAATGACAACACCACCATTTTATATTTGATAGCATCAATTTCGGCAAAAGATAACAGCAAGACAAAGAAACACATTAATAACGACATTAAATCGGCAAATGTCGCCATATAGGCTGGCAATCCCCTTTTTTGCTGCTTTTTGAAACTTTGCGTTTCAGATTCGCTCATAATTTAAGTCGGCTTCAGGGAGTGATTTAGGCTTCAGCCGGAGCCGGAGCTTCAGCATCCCGCTTGGAGGCCGGAAGGTAATTTTTCAGTAACTCTTCCAGTACTTTCGGATTTTGTCCTTCCTGAATCCCCATCACACTTTCAATGATGATGCTTTTATTCATCAATTCTTCATTACTACGAAGCGCCAGTTTATCGGCCAGAGGTAATGCAAACATATTGGCAATCATGGCACCATAAAGCGTTGTCAGTAGCGCAATAGCCATCGCCGGCCCAATTGACTTTGGATCGGACATGTTTGACAGCATCTGTACCAGACCGACCAACGTACCTATCATGCCCATTGCCGGCGCAGCATCGCCGATTTGCTGGAAAATCTGTTGACCAATACTGTGGCGATTCACCGTTTCATTCATTTCAGTATTCAGCGCTTTTCTGACCACAGCAGGTTCATGTCCATCGACCAGCATGCGGATACCCAATGCCAATGCAGGATTTTGTACCTCCTGTCTTTCCAGTGCCAGCAGGCCTTCTTTACGGGCGATACCTGCCAATTGCACAACACTGGTAATAATTTCAGTAGGGTCTTCAGATTTATGCAAAAACGCTTTGGTCGCTGTTTTCATTGAGCCGATAAACTGTTTAAGCGTAAAGCGCATCATAACCACAGCAAAAGTGCCGCCAATGACGATCATGAATGAAGGGGTATTGATAAATGTACTTGCCGCAGCACCGAGAGCAATGGTGGCGATAATCAGACTCCAGGCGATTAAAAAACCCAGTAAAGTAGCCAAATCCACGTGCTTTTCTCCCTGATTTAAGTCATGCCTGAAGTCATAGAATAAATTCGAGACTAATTGTACCGGATGATACTCAAAATCAACAGTATCAAGTATTCACAGCCCGTTGATGTTTTTTCCGGCGATAAATAATAATCGCTGGCAGCATTGCCATAATAAACATGAATAACAAGACAATTATCGGCCAGATGGTTGGTGTGTTCCATTTAGCTCTTAACTGGTCCCGTAATAGCGGATCGATCCGATGATACTTTAACGTATTATTGGCCATCAAATTGGGCTTAATATTTTTATTCCACGCATGAAAAAGGGTTAATTGTTTGGGATGAAAGCCCCAGACCCAAGGGGCATCATGCCGGACAATATTCACCATTTGGTCGATAATCGCCTGACGTTGCTCCCCATCAGGCATTATTCGCATCTGCTCAAATAACTTATCAAACTCCGGGTTTTGATAATTCGCACTATTTTCACCATTATGAATGGCTTTGGCATTTGGTCCATACAATAGAAACAGAAAATTTTCCGGGTCAGGATAATCCGCACTCCAGCCTATTTTAAATATCTGCGTTTGTCCCCTGCGCATCTTATCCTGAAAGCGATTGTAATCTGTTGATCTAATCACTAACTGAATATTGAGTTTTTGGAATTGTTTGCGCATCCAATCCAGTTGCGCCTTGGCATCGGGACCAACTGCAGCAACATCAAAATATAGCACTAAAGGCTGGCCTGTTTCAGCATCACGCCCTCTTGGATATCCGGCTTCGGCAAGCAGGCTTCTGGCATAATCAACCGATCTGGTTCGTACCGCATTATCCCGCCATTCGTATACGTAGGGATCCAAGCCTTCCCTGCCCTCACGATAACCAAAAATACCTGGTGGAATGGGTCCCTGAGCGGGGATCCCCCGTCCGTTGAAAAAGATAGAAACGAATTCCTCCTGATCAATAGCAATAGCAATTGCCTGTCGTAGTTTACGAGCTCTTTCACTATCACCGCCCACTACCGAATCAAGCATATTGAATCCAATATAATGGGTTGTAGTACCCACTGCAGACTGTAAATCTATGCCCTTTTTCATCATGTCATCGCTCAGTCCAAAGGACCCGCCTGAAGAAACCTGAATGGCCTGTTCAAAGCTATCCGAGGTTAAACCACTGACATCGTAATATCCCTGGATGAATTTTCCCCAGTACGAGGTGCTTTCTTTTTCCAGGGTATAAATAATCTTGTCAATAAACGGCATGGACAGGCCAGCATCGTCCAGCAAACCGGCCGCAGCATCACCGGGGTTCCCTTCTCTGGGATAAGTTTCACCATGAAAATTAGGGTTTTTAATCATCACCATGCGGCGGTTAGGATCATTTTCAATCATGTGATAAGCACCGGTGCCAACCGGATACCAATCCAAAGTAATATTCTTGTCTTGTAGAACTGTCTGCTGATAAAACACATCTGCTTCCCAAGGGATGGGGGCAAAAAATGGCATTGCCAGCCAATATTTCAGTTGTGGATACTGGCCATAAACCGTAATTTGGTAACGATAGTCGTCAATAGCCCGTACGCCACTAATCTGCAATGCTTGTAAATCAATGGGCTGATTTTTTTGATGCATTTTGCCAAGTTCTGCAGCAAAATCCCCCAGCCCTAAGATATGTTCACTCATTAAGCCCAAAATAGGTGAATGTACTTCAGGATGAGCCAGACGCTTTATTTGATAAACATAATCAGAAGCTTTCAATTCCCTAGTCGCTTGAATGGGAAAATCCATGATGGTGGTTATCTTGCGGGCAGTTTGTTCATCCAAATCCCGGTAAAGCAATTGTCCAGATTTATCGCGAGCAAATGCCGGATGCGGCTGATAAGCGATTCCCGGGCGAATGGTGATGGTATAACGTGAAAAGGCGACATTTTCTGCAGTCTGTTGTGATGCCGGTATCAACTCACCATTTTTATCAAGCAGCTCAACTTCAGGCATCATCGCTGCAGTCAGAGGCTCTAACTGATATGGGCGCTTGAGGTAATGATACTGAAAAGGTGGCTCATAAATTTGTGCAGTAATCAGACTTTCGTTCGCTGCGTAGGAACGGGCAGGATCCAGATGCTTTGGACGCAGCATAAATGAACTGTAACTGACAGTTGCTTCACTTTCTGCAGCCGGGTATGGAGAGTTTATAGCTGATAGGTCACACCCTGACAGTAATGCAAATAACAGTGTGTAGAGCAATACAGTAAATCGGCACATAACATTCCAGGTTGGATCCAGTTAAATAGCGAGTATAACGGGATTGTACGTTGCCTGCCTCTTCCAGTAGCAGCCAAAATCAGGTAAGTTTATCGGTTTTAAATTTCTGGAGTACTTCATGGGTTTTCTACAAGGTAAACGGGTATTGATTGTTGGCGTGGCCAGCTCGCGTTCTATCGCTGCCGGTATTGCGCATGCGATGGCTCGTGAAGGCGCAGAACTGGCTTTTACCTACCAAAATGACAAACTCAAATCACGTGTTGAAAAAATCGCTGAAGAATGTGGCTCCAATCCAGCATTAATTTTCCCTTGCGATGTCAGCAGCGATGAACAGATCAATGCTGTTTTCGATGATCTGGCCAAACAATGGGATGGTCTCGACACAATTGTTCACTCAGTGGCATTTGCCCCACGCGAACAGTTACAGGGCAGTTTTGTTGACAGCGTGACTCGCGAAGGCTTTGCTGCTGCACACGACATCAGTGCTTATAGTTTTGCTGCATTGGCGAAAGCAGGCAAAAATATGATGGCCGGCCGAAATGGATCATTACTGACTTTAAGCTACCTGGGTGCCGAACGTGCCATTGATAATTACAACGTTATGGGCGTCGCCAAAGCAGCCTTGGAAGCGACTGTCAGATATATGGCTTACTCTTTAGGCCCTGATGGTATTCGAGTCAATGCTGTTTCCGCCGGGCCTATCAAAACTTTAGCTGCAGCGGGGATCGGCGATTTTGGCAAGATGCTGGCTTATGGCGAACGTAATGCACCGCTGCGTCGCAATGTGACCATTGAGGAAGTGGGTAATGTTGCCGCTTTCCTATGCTCAGACCTTGCATCCGGTGTGACTGGTGAAATTACCTACGTTGATGGTGGATACAACATCGTTGGCATTGGCGACAAGTAATCTAACCGATGTACATTTAGTTAATAAAAACAGGGCGTTAAGCCCTGTTTTTGTTTTAACCATTGCAAATTAAGGACAGCTCATGCCTCACTCACATGCCGTCATTTTATTAGCTCTAATCATCTTGAGTGCCATTAGTGGTGTTTTATTTGGCTGGTTTTTTGGTGAGTTGTCATTGCAAATCGGCTGGATGGGCGATTTATTCCTCAATGCACTTAAAATGATCATTATTCCTCTGATTGTGGCCTCGGTCATCAGCGGCATTGGGGCACTTGGAGATGTCAGAAAGCTGGGCCGTTTAGGTGGTTCAACCATTTTTTATTATGGTCTTACAACGGCTGTTGCTGTCTTTATTGGCTTGGTAGTGGTCAATATTATCCAACCTGGTGCTGGAATAGAGCTTGGCAATGCCACAGTTCCAGAGCGTATTCTTGAAAAACAGGGGACCGGCATATCCGATATTTTCATGTCACTGATTTCACCCAATCTGTTTGCCTCAGCTACCGAAATGCAATTATTACCAATCATTGTTTTTGCCATATTGTTTGCCATGGCACTAACGACTATTGGCAACCGCTCTAAACCGGTATTTGCGGTTTTTGATGGCATTAATGAAGCTATGATGAAACTAGTGATATGGATCATGTATTTTGCTCCCATCGGGATTTTTGCGTTGATTGCTGCGCGCATCGGTCTGGCGGGTGGTGGTGAAGAACTTTACAAAGAAATTCAAGCCGTAGGCTGGCATGTCGTCACCGTATTGACTGGCTTATTTATTCATTTTTGTTTTCTATTCTTACTACTTCAACTTATTGCCGGTAAAGGCTTTAGCTATTTGATTGGCATGAGCCGAGCCTTATTTACCGGTTTTGGTACGGCAAGCTCAACCGCTACCCTGCCATTAACAATGGAGAATGCTCGCGAAAATAAAGTCAGCGATAAGGCCATCAAGTTTGTATTACCACTTGGCAGCACAGTAAATATGGACGGCACAGCACTCTATGAGGCAGCAGCCGTATTATTTATTGCACAAGCCTATGGAATTGATTTAACCATGACCCAGCAGGTGATTGTGTTTATCACTGCAACGCTGGCTGCAATCGGGGCAGCGGGGATACCGGAAGCGGGTCTGGTGACGATGGTAATCGTACTCAGTGCCGTAGGCTTGCCTCTGGACGGTATTGCATTGTTACTGGCAGTAGACTGGTTTCTGGATCGCTTTCGTACCGTCGTCAATATATGGGGTGACAGTGTCGGCGCCAAAGTCATTGATACACTGGTCATAAAAAAGGCGCTATAAGCGCCTTTTTTTACTCATTCCAGAAGTAATAATTATTCTTCATCGGCAGAGGTTACACGCGATTCGTAAATCTTAATTTTCGCCTCACTGCGTAATGCGCTGAGAAAAGCGGCCATTTCTGCACTGCCATTCAGGCGTGTTAAGTTTGAAACCAAACCATCACGGACTTCAGGCTCGATATCGTCAATTGCCCCCTGTTGCACATCACTTACTGCGACCACAACGTAATTACCATTATCTGCTGTAAAGCCCGCATATTGCGTTGACTCCGCGTTAGGTAACGTAAATGCCTGATTGAGGATTTGGGCACTGATGTTCTGACTATCACGACTATAAAATGCGGCCGGCTGCCAGTTATCAACAAATACCTCGTTTGCCGGGGCCCCTGATTTTAATTCCTGTAATCTGGCTTCGCCCTGAATATATGCCAAATCACTGGCACGTTGATAACGAATTTGCTCGGTAATTGCGGGAGAGACAGAATCAAATGGCAGTAACGTCGCATCCACATAGCTGTTCTTACGGATCACAACCAGTCGGGTGTCAGATAATTCAATAACCTGACTGTTCAAATCTTCATTTAGTACATCATCAGAAAATGCGGCTTTTATAACTGCCTGATTTTCAGCAATACCACTCCCACCAGAGCGCGTAAATGAACCGGAGGTATTAATCTCCAATGCTAAAGCTTCTGCAGCAACATCCAGGGTCTCAGGATTTTCATAAGTAAGATTGGCCAGTTCTTCAGCTTTATCATAAAACTGACGCTCAGCCTGCTGACGTCTGTATTGCAAGGCTACTTCATTTTTAACATCAGCAAAATCAACATTGCTGGATTTATCAATATCAGTCAGTTTAATGATGTGATAACCGAACTCTGTTTTAATCGGCTCGGAGATATCTCCTACATTTTCTAAAGCAAATACCGCTTCTTCGAACGTCGCTTCCATCACATCACGTTGAATGGTTCCCAGATCACCACCAGAAGATGCTGAACCGACATCTACAGAATAAGCTTCTGCGAGTTCTTCAAAGCTCTGCCCCTCTTCAAACTTGGTTTGAATTTCAGCGAGGATTTGCTCTGCTTGTTCATTATCCTCAATCAGAATATGACTTGCGCGACGCTGTTCCGGGCCGACAAACTGGGTTTTATTATCAATAAAATATTGCTGTAGTTGTTCATCGTTAACGTCAATCTGTGACGAAACCGTATCAAGTGACAATTCAAGATAATCAACCGAGATCTGTTCCGGAGTGGTATAGCTTGATTGATTGGCGTTATAAAAATCACGCACATCACTTTCATCAACTTCTACTTCGCTCAGGAAGTCTTCAAGTTTTATCACACCATAAGCGATTTCACGCTGCTGGTTTTCAAGTTTCAACAGTCTTTCAACTTCAACTTGAGACACTACAGTACTGCCTTCAATATTCTGGACAAGTTGCTGCCCCAGAAGGTCATTTCGCAAAGATGCTTCGTAGGATGCCGGACTGAATCCAGCACGAGCCAACACCATTTGATACTGCTCGGTATCAAAACTTCCATCGCGTTGAAAAGCCGGGGTCTGCTGAATAAACTGGGCAATTTGACGGTCACTTATTCGTTGCCCCAGCTTATCAGAGGCTGAACGAATCAAGCGTTGCTCAATAAGATCATCTATGACTGCATAGCGTATTTCAGCACCATCAAACATATCGGGATTAAATTCATCTCCCATCATTTGCCGCATTTGTTCACGATAACGCTGAACTGCCTGTAATAATTCAGAGCGGGTGATTTCCTCACCATTTACCTTCGCTACTACCGCATCACTTGGTCCGGTGACATAAGAATTCACCCCCCAAAGTGCAAAGGGAATGCTGATTAAACCAACAATAAACCAAGCAATCCAACCTTGGGCGCGATCACGTATGAAATGCAACATAGCAGTGAACCTTCTTCACGAGTGTGGGTTAATTTAAGCAAAAAAAAAGGCGCATAGAATGCGCCCTTCTTTTGTATTGGCGGAGCGGACGGGACTCGAACCCGCGACCTCCGGCGTGACAGGCCAGCATTCTAACCAGCTGAACTACCGCTCCTGATATTCCTGGTGGGTGCTGAGGGGTTCGAACCCCCGACCCTCGCCTTGTAAGGGCGATGCTCTCCCAGCTGAGCTAAGCACCCCAGAAAAAAGAAACTAGTTTACAGCATCCTTAAGCGCTTTGCCAGCTTTAAATGCAGGAATTTTAGCAGCTGCAATTTTGATTTCTTCGCCGGTGCGTGGGTTACGGCCAGTACGAGCAGCACGCTCACGAACAGAAAAAGTACCAAAGCCTACCAAAGTAACTTGATCGCCTTTGCTTAACGCTTTTGTGACTGCAGAAGTCACGCCATCAACAGCCAGAGCCGCTTTTGCTTTTGAAATGTCTGCGGCCGCAGCAACTGCATCGATTAATTCAGATTTATTCACAGCTTAATTCCTCGTGTCGTTTATATATTATGTGTTCAAGTCCCAAAGGACACACAACACCTCGGCGCGTCTCATTGGTTGTGTGTATCTAACTACAGCAAAAACAGTGTGTCAAGACAGTAAAACATTAGCATCATTCGCCATGGACGATTTTTTGTGAACCACCTCTAAACTCATGCTAAATCAGTACTTAAGCCTTTACTCATATAGTCTATGCTTATTTTAAGCACCAACCGATTGGGCCAAAGCAACATATTGCTCAACAGACAAGGTTTCCGGACGTTGTTTGGGATCGATACCCTGCCTCTCCAACTCAGAGAGGGAAACACTATTTTTCAAAGTGTTAGCGATGGTTTTTCGACGTTGACTAAATGCCTGAGTGACTAAAGTACCTAAGGTTTTGATGCAGACATCGCCCCCAACAAATTGCTTCCTTGGTTGTAAATAAATGATTGCTGAGTCCACTTTAGGTGGAGGGTCAAAGGCAGTAGGTGGCACAATAAATAATTGTTCAGCCATGCACTGATATTGAATCATTATGCTGAGACGACCATAGCTTTTATTACCTGGTGCGGCACAAATGCGCTCTACAACCTCTTTTTGCAGCATAAAGCACATGTCTTCAATCAATGTTGCCTGATCAAGTAAATGGAACAATAGAGGGGTGGTGATGTTATAAGGTAGGTTGCCAATCACTCGCAATTTTTCATCGTTCTGTTGCAACTGTTTAAAATCAAATTCCAATGCATCAGCCTGATGAATACACAGATTCGTTGACTCACTGAACTGATTTTTAAGTATTGGCACCAAATCACGATCCAGTTCGATCACATCCAATCTTGCAGAATCGGCCAGTAAAGCTGCGGTTAACGCGCCACGTCCCGGCCCTATTTCGACTAAGTGCTGATCTTTTTGCGGGGATATCGCGGCGATAATATCGGTTATTACCGCTTCATCATGCAGGAAGTTCTGACCAAAACGTTTACGGGCTTTTGGATAAGATCGTTGCTCACTCATGGGATATTTTTATTTTGCGACATTGTTTCAGCCATATAGATTGCTGCCTGCAGACTTGTCGCACTGGCTTTTCCTGTGCCGGCAAGATCCAGAGCTGTACCGTGATCAACCGAGGTACGAATAAATGGAAGACCCAGTGTGATATTAACGGCATCACCAAAGCCTTGATGTTTTAAAACAGGTAATCCCTGGTCGTGATACATAGCCAGCACGGCGTCATAGTCTGCCAGCCTGGACTTCACGAAAATCGTATCGGCGGGCCAGGGACCGGTAATATCATATCCTTTTGCCTGCATGTAGTTTATGGCCGGCTCAATAACAGTTTGCTCCTCAGTCCCCAAATGGCCGCCTTCACCTGCATGCGGATTTAAACCACAAACCGCTATACGCGGCCGTTTTAATCCAAAACTGTGCTGCAAACTGTCAACCAGAATATGCATAATTTGTTGCAGGCTTTCCTGAGTAATGGCATCACTCACTTCACGTAGAGGTAAATGGGTGGTTGCCAAGGCGACACGAAGCTCAGGCGTTGCCAGCATCATAACGACTTTATTGACACCAGCACCATCGGCAAAAAACTCGGTATGCCCACTGAAAGGTATGTGCGCGTCATTGATCACACCTTTATGAACTGGTGCCGTTACAACCGCATCAAATGTATTATCAAGACAACCATCCAACGCAATTTGTAATGATTTTACAACGTAGACAGCATTAGCCGTATTCAACTCTCCAGCAACGACTTTTCCGGTTACTTCACAAGGAAGATAGACAATATTGCCTGCAATACCGGCCTCAGGTGTTTGACTAGCGTCAAATTCAATTAATTTTATCGGCAGGCCTAACGTATCGGCACGCTGCTGCAAAACAACGGGATCGGCGATAACGACTATTTCACTCTGCTGAGCAGTCTGAGCCAACTGAATACAGAGATCTGGTCCTATACCAGCAGGTTCCCCCGCTGTCAGCGCTATCCGGCGAATGTCACTCAAAGGTCACGGTACTCAATATAAGCCTCATCACGCATGGCTCTTAACCAGCTTTCCATTTCTTCTTCAATTTTACGTTGCTTGAGTTGTTCCCGGGCTTTATTCCGATTGAATTCATCAGCCATATTCTGTTCACGACGTTCTTCCACCTGAATCAGATGCCAGCCAAAACGGCTTTGGAAAACGTCGCTTATTTCCCCCTCAGCCAATGAGTTCATCACTTCCTCAAATTCCGGCACCATCACGCCCGGACTGGTCCACCCCAGACTTCCGCCGTCTATTGCAGAGCCGGTATCCTCAGAATGCGCTCTGGCCAACTCAGCAAAACTTTCACCATTCTGGATTCGCTCACGCAATTGCTGAAGTCTGTTTTCCGCCGCTTCATCGGTTACCAGCTCATTGGTTTTAATTAAAATGTGACGTGCCTTGGTCTGTTTGACCAAGTGTGTTTCCTCACTGCGTTTTTCAGCAAGTTTAACCAGATGAAAACCACTGCCACTGCGTATAACATCACTAACTTCACCGACAGCCAGGTTTGGTACGACACCGGCAAATAAGGTAGGCAGTTCTGCTTGTTTGCGCCAACCCAGCTCACCACCTTCCAAGGCATTTTGACCATCAGAATAACCAGCTGCAACCTCCGAGAAATCTCCCCCCTGATCCAGCAAATCCTGAATTTCAGCTAATTTCTGCTCTGCAGCCTGAACCTGTTCCGGTGCAGGCGCATCGGGTAAAGCGACTAAAATATGCAGCAAGCGAAAAGCCTGCTCGGAATCACCCTGCAGGTTCTGCGTTGCCAGAAAATTATCTACTTCACGTTCAGAAACCACAATCGAATCCTCAATCTCGCTTTTACGCAGGCGGTTTATCACCATCTCTTCACGAATAGTTTCGCGAAATTCAGCAAAATCATATCCGTCGCTCTCCAGAGCATCACGAAATTGCCGCAATGTAAGATTATTATTTTCAGCGATTTGTCTGATAGCCGCATTCAATGCATCATCAGCCACCCGAATCCCACCCATTTCAGCTCGCTGAATTTGCAATTTCTGCATGATTATTCTTTCAAGCACCTGACGACGGAGAATGTCCGAGGATGGAATAGTGGCATTACGTTGGCGAAGTTGTTGACGGACGGTCTGTTCCATTTCAACCAGTTCACTGTCTAATACGACTTCGTTATTGACGACAGCAACAATGCGATCCAACGGTGCTGCTAAAACGCTGTTAGCAAGCAATAAGCCGACAAGCAGATATTTAATCATGAACTATTCAAACTCCGTAAATTGATGGTCGGTATTATAGCGGTTCAAATGGCCTCAAGCCTAAAGAACCTTCGTTGCAGATTTCTGGATTAAAGACAAAACATTCCGTTAGAAAGTTGAATATAGTGGACGAAAATTATTCATACCCGCGAATACTGTCTTCAAGAAGACCATCTGACTTCTTACCAAAGCGCCCCAAACCTTTTAGCTCGATTTCGAAGAAGATAGCTTTAGTACGGTTTTCATTACCAAACTCATCATTATCGATACCAATAAAATTAGTGTCTTTAACATAATCTCTGTAAACAATGCGGGTAGCCCAACAGCAGCTATGATATTCAACTCCAGCTAATGTTTCGAGTGTGAGACTGTCTCTTAATGATCGATAATAACGACCAATAACACTCCATTGGTCATTAATCGGCACACTGCCGGATACATCAATCTGATCTAGCGGAAACTGGTTATCTCCATCATCGCGACGATAACGATGAGCAATATTAAATACGCCACCATCCTCATTACGATAACGTAATTGCAACGATGACATACTTGACTGTGTAGTATCCGGATCCCATTGAATTTGACCCGCCAAAGCCCACTCTTCACTAATGCTTGCTATTGCCTCGGCAATGTAATCAGAATCAGACGAAGTCTCTCGCACATCTGGCCTTAAATTGACTCGGCGATCAGAAAAATACTGAATTTGCCCCAGAGTCACACTTAACTTCTCACGACCGGTTTCTTCATCAATAAAACGACTGGTCAAGCCAACTGTTACCTGGTTGGCATCTCCGATTCTGTCAGGTCCAGTAAAGCGTTCATGACTAAACATACTCCCCATACCAAAAGTACGAAGATTAGTATCGAACAATGGAATATCATCCTGATCACGGTATGGAATGTAAAGATAAAAGGCTCTTGGCTCTAGTGTCTGGATCATTTTGTTACCGGCAAAATTCAGCGGTCTTTCGAAAACCAAACCACTGTCCAGGCTTACTACCGGCAAAGTGCGGTTAATACTGCTTTCTTCAAATTGAGATTGCCCACTTAAATTATCAAGAGAATAGTAACTTTGTTTTAACGCCACCCTTGGTGTGACAAAAAAACCAGCTGTGCCCATTGGCAAACTAACTCCGGGCTCAATATTTAAGCGTTGTCCTTTAACCAACTCGTCATGATCAAAAGCTGTAAATTCGGAATTAAACTCATAGCTAAGACCATATGCCTGATCAGGTAACAGACCTCGAAGTGTTAATTGTGGTAAACGTTGATAAGGTTCTTCAACTTCTCGCAACAGCGTTTGATAGCCTTGAACCCTGGCACCAAAATTCCAAATATCACCGTAATAATTCACATTGAGTAAGCGATTTAAATGCGTGGTGCTGCTTAAGCTGAGATTGTTGCTGAAATCTTCCAGATAATCCCTGTCAGAAACATAGTTATAATCGACCTGAGTGCGCCAGCGATTTGCATAGCGACCATCCTGCTGAAATGAGAAATGTTTTCTGTTTTGGTTATAGTTGGGATTAATTTCATCCCCATTTTGTCGCAAGCTGTCACTGCCCAGAAAGCCAGCATCAATTATCCCTTCCGACTGCGAAGTCAAATAACGATATTCCCCGATGAGCATCAAACCTCGATCAGACATATAACGTGGTGTCAGGGTCGCATCCATATCCGGTGCAATGTTCCAGTAATAAGGAGTACTGACATCAAAACCGGTTTCATTGGAATTCCCAATTGAGGGAATTAAAAAACCAGATTTACGTTCATCACTTAATGGAAAGCTGATATAGGGTGTATAAAAAACCGGGACATCCATCATGCGAAGCACAACATCATAAGCCCGGCCCACGCCCTCTTCATGATCCAGATCGACCTCTCCGGCTTTTAATTTCCAGAAATCGTCATTTTCCATACAAGTTGTATAGGTGGCGTTTTTTAACTGCGTTGATTGCACACCCTGCCGGTTCACATGGCTCGCTTCACCGCGTGCATTCATCTGTTTCATTTGATATTTAGCATCAATCAGCGTGCCACGATCTTCATCAAGATTCCATTCCGCCTGATCACCGAATATCGACATCTGGCTATCACGCAACCGCACATCACCCTGAGCAGTGACCTTACCTGTGGTTTGGTTATAAGTTGCACGATTGGCATTGAGTTGTTGCCCACCGCGACGAACATCTACTTTGCCGGTAAATACCGAAGTACCCAAATCAACCAGCTGAGCAGTGTCAGCTTGAACATCAACGTCACTTTCTGCAGTGAGCGCATCTTCGGGGAGAAAAAAATCAGCAGCCGGTCGGGGACAATGACTAGGTACATGGTATGGCTCTGCGGAAACAAGAGGAGCAAAACAGGAAACAAAACCTGCAGATAACATTATCAGTTTGCGCATCAACATCCCCGATCAGCCTTGATGGTCGAAAAATCGGCCATCTCCATTCAATAAACAACTGCCAATTTATCGCACAGAAATGTGCTTTCATCAAATCCCCTATCTAATTAAGATAGCTAAAAACAATATATTGACCATTCATCAATAACTTAGCTCTACTATGGCATTCCTGCTCGCTTCACAGCCACCACATTCTCCGTGGAACCATCAGCAGTTCATGGAAATATTTTCAAATATTCTGTTGACAGAGAAAAACTCAATCCCTATAGTATGCGCTTCCTTTCGGGGGCTATAGCTCAGCTGGGAGAGCGCTTGCATGGCATGCAAGAGGTCGGCGGTTCGATCCCGCCTAGCTCCACCAAGAATCGAAAGAAAACAGTTTTAGGTCCCCATCGTCTAGAGGCCTAGGACACTGCCCTTTCACGGCGGTAACAGGGGTTCGAATCCCCTTGGGGACGCCATATTAAACCCTCGGATGTGTATTCTGTAATGAATAACCATCCGGGGGTTTTTCTTATCTGCAGCAACAACTACCCGCTCAACAATCCGGCATATGAAGTCTTTCAGACTCTCTCTATCCAACGCATGAAGCTCTTTAAATAATTGGTCCAAAGCACGTTTGATATCGAACTCAGTGAGTGATGCCAGATAGTTTTCAGCACTACTCTGCTCATCCAATTCGTTAATGGCAGACAGTAATTGCCGTCGTTCATTTTCTTTTGATTCAACCGAACGAAGAAATGCATCTGGAGCACTTGACGTGGAGGCCAGTTCGACCAGGCGTTGAATGCGTGTATCAACCTGGTCAATCTGTCGATGCAATGCCGCACGTTGTTTTGTGGTATCGGTTTGGCCAGCCTTTTTAGCTCGTCGCAATATTGACCCGGTAAACTTCGCAGACTGCAGATCGGCTTTAAGCTGGCTCAGAAATAACTCATCTAAAAACATTGCTGTCATACGTCGACCACGGCCACCAGCAGCTCGATAATACTTACTGGCATCACCAGACCATTTATTATCATTTTCATCACGTAAAAGCCCACTCAAAAGGTATTTACTTGAAGTACTGCGAACAGATTTATGCTTGTTATCTTCAAGCTGTTTCAGTATTGCCTCAGCTTCATCTTCGGTAATCAGTCCCTCATGTGTATCCTTATTTATGTGCCATTGGTCGCGTGGCCGTCGCTTTTTGCCGGTTTTACTTCTACCTTCGACCCTTTCTTCGTGAACGTTCCAAATAGTATGGCCAGCGTATGTCAGAGCATTCCACTCCATTGATAAAGCGGTGGTTGCAGACCAATTCAAATTCATCCTGGTAAGTACTGATTGCCGACCGATCCCCATTGCCCTCTGTTTTAAATAACTGGACACCTTATCGGCTTCTTTACCAGGTATAAGTCGGGATTTCATTACAGCCTGGCCATCACGAATGGCACCTGTTGCTATTTTCTCAAGCTGGTAACCTTTCGGGGCAGCACCACCCGCACGGAAACCTTGTTTAACGTTTTCAGCCATACCCGCAAGTCCTTTTTGTTTGCTGATCATCGAATGCCATTGGTCCATAGCCTGCAAGATAGTTTTCAACATCATGGAGCTAATCGGGTCTGCATCCGGAAGTGATTTATAAACGATCCGGATCCCCTGCTTTTCGGCTTCATGTTCAAAGAAATGGGAAATGTACTGCCGGCGAGAAAGCCGGCTAGTATCAAGCAGCAGTAAAGTGCTCCAGCCACGTTGACGGGACTTCATACTGACATAGAGAGATTGAAAGCCTGGGCGATTTTCCGTTTTTCCAGACTCCACGGCATCGATAAACTCTTCAACAATAATTAAGCCACGCTCAGTGGCCAAATCATTCAGATCACGACGCTGGGCAGCGATACTTACATCACTGCGATCCTTGCTTGATCGGAGATAAACGGCGGCTCTGTTGTTGATCATCTTCTTGTTGTTTTTGTAGCTGCTTGAGCAACATAGGAAATAACACATCCACCGCAGAATCTACGTCGATTTGTCCCACGGTTTCGACATCGATGTGCTGTGAATCGGCCATGGTTAAAGCTCATTGCCCTGGCTAATAACGTTATTCACTCTGGCAACTCACCATCTGGCAGCAACGGCAAACCATTGATTCGGCAAAAGCCATTCGCCCGTAAAAACTTGCCGCTTTTATTTCGCAGCTCTGATTCTATTTGCGGGGATTCATATCGTAATTTATGCAGCGCAATCAGTAACCCGGTATCAGTCATATTGGTCGGCAGCATCTTTTTTGCAGCCTGAATATCAAGGTTTTTGATAATTTTAAGCCGCTCATCACGTTCAACAATCCAAGTCATCGATGAACAGTTCATTGGCCTACTCCCTCAGCTGGGGCCATACCTCTTACAGACCTAAGAGCAGCGTAAAGAGAGTCATTTTTATGGTTCGGGTCGCGTTCGTATTCGAGAAGCAGGTTCCAAACCTTTATAAGTTCAGATTCAGTGGGCGGACGTGATTCCTTAATTCCTCTGTTAGCAGTTGGCATCATTACAATTCATTCCCCCATGCATCCCAACCTTCTACCCTCTGCCGAGCGAATAGCTCAATACGAGGCACATCACCGATCAATTCCACAATGCCTTGCCTGACTTCATCCGGTTTTTGTGAATGCGTGGTGTAAGGCGTGAACACGGTGTTTTTAATGCCGGCGTTGATTCGCTTCAGGCCATTGCCACGAACGGCGATTAAGCAGTCTTCTGAATTCGTACGGGTAAAGTTACCCATCCCCATTTTCGTCAGGCTGAGCATTAACCTGGTGATGTTGTGATCGGTCATTTGCATCAATTCATCATGGCCAATCGCAAAATACTGTTTAACCACCCGAGCAAACTGCTTGTTTAGCTTTATCCAGGTAAAGCCTTTCATTGTGCTGAATTTAAAACCCCAGGCTTCGACCAGTTTTAATGCCTCCATCGGCATCGGTGGCACATGCCACATAAATAAAACGCAGTCTTTATCCGCAATTTGATTGATAGGCAGCTGCATCAAATCCGATAACGTCATACAAGGATATTTGTGGCCAGCTCCACGCTGGCCACTATTCGCTTTGTCTCGATACGTCCAAGGCGGATCCGCATAAATCGCGTGGTATTTTTTATCTGGAAAGTTCATTTTTATCCACCCGACAATTCCAAGTTCGCTCAGGCGCAACAGCATCACAGTCCAGGCACTCGATAACATCAACATCAAATTCACCAGTATCGCCCGTATGTTGATGCACGTCTTTTCGAATACGTGAGGATCCGCAGTATGGACAGAGTTTGAATTTATCCATGACTCACCGTCCTTCGTAATAGCTTTGGTAGCGCTCACGAACATGTAGTGATTCGCACTGACGCCATAATTCGCCGAAGTGTTTGGAGCCATCTTCAATGACATTGTGTGGTTCGGTCATCAATTGACCTCGGCCTTTAATGGCCACCATGACTGAATTGAGATAATGACTGTCTAGGTTGCATGCCACACGGGCAAGGTCCACATGAAATTCATTACCGTTGTATAGGCTTAACAGCACTTGAGACGCATAGTAGGCACCACCGCAATCGGTTGCTGCTAACTTAAACAAATGAATAATGGCATCGGCATACTCTTGATATGTCACATCCTCATAAAGCACCGAGTTTTTCCGGTATTTATTATCAAAGTGCAATGTCATAACGCGGTTTTTTAAATCGTTAATGATTTCGTCTTTTGTCTTTTCAATGGCTTTTAATTCGCTCATGACTCACCATCCTCATCATCACGTTCAGCCTGAATACGGTCATATATTTCCTCACGATGTACGGTGACATCTTTGGGAGCCTCGACCCCAATGCGTACCTGGTTACCTTTAACCCCTAATACCGAAACGGTGACGTCATCACCGATGATTAACGATTCGCCTACTCTTCTAGTTAAAATCAACATACCTTCTCTCCTTGGTTGGTTTTGTGGCCCCTATTGGCCGGTTTAGCCGCTTGCGCCGGCTAGTCGGTGTGATCCCCATGCAGTTAAATCTTTAAAGGAAGCGCACTCTCACACGGCCGGTGTTATTAGCCCCACTACCGGCTTGGGTAACGATGTTCATTTGCTACTGCACCCCTTCGTATTCAGGTGGTGATGTATACAGGCCAAATCTGGCCAATTCTTCGAGCCCTAACGCGACCAGATGGCTGACTCGCTTGCCATTAATAACCCGCTCGATTTCTTCTTTAACGATGACGCCGGCTTGATGACACTGACGTTTAAAAACTCGGTCAGATTTCACCGGCAAGGCATTCCATTTATCCCGTAATGCTGGGGTGTGGCTTATGTGATCCATGATGTGGCCGGTGCGAATTAGCAGACACCATTTTTCATCTTCACCAGGTATCAAACGGATTGCTTCAAACTTTTTGGGGTGCCGATACTGACCGCTATCGATTTCAGAGAAGATGGTTTCTAGGATCCAAACCCACGGTTCACGATCGGCACTTGTTTCACCGACATGGCCATTCATTTCTGCAATAACGTCGGTAACAAAATTGCCTGTCTCTTTGGGTAAATCCGAAAACTCACACAACAGGCTCCAGGCACAAAGCAAAGCCGCATAATTACCGGCCATACGCACAGCACCATCATCTTCACCTTTCGCCCGACTATGCTCTAAGCAGTACTGACGCGCCTTTTTATAGATTTCACCGACTTCATGCCGACTTTTGGTGGTCAGAAACTCTAACCACTGACGCACGGGAAAACGGGGTAACTCTTCCGGCAGGATGGCTCCTTTTTTGCCTGTTAGCTCACTACGTACAATCTTGCCCAGCAGCGATCGAACGGGAACGTCTTCACCTGCAAGCAGTACCGGTGCGGATAGCAAATATTCCGTCATATCCGCACCACGGCGGCTAATGGTGTATTGATAGTTTTCCTGCAGCATGGCCACAGCTTTATCAATCACATCCTGCCGGCGAGCGGATAGTTCTTCCCAACCAACCGGGTGTGATGTGTGGGATATTGACGTAAGCAAACGGAATTCTGTTTGAAGTGATTGCCCAGAGAACATGGTGAAAGCAATCGAACGTTCCAAGCGTTTAATGATGGTTGATTTACCGGCCCCTTTGTCGGCCTGTAATGTCATATGTGGCCAGAAACCAAGCAATACTTTTAAATGGGCACCCAGCGACCATACCAACATGATTGCAGCCGCATTTTGGTTAAAGGTTTGTTGATACGCCTCGATAACTTGCCGAGCTTCGTAAACGGTGCCACTTGGGAACGTGAGGTTGTGATACGGGCATTGTTTTTCAGGGTCCATGAAATAACAATCTGGCCCTTCATTAACGGTTAACTTGCTATCTCGCCAGCATAGGCCTACAAAATTGGCCGCGTTACGAGCACCAATATGAGAAGCACGCTCGAGTATATTGAGCATGCGAGAAAATGAGCCTTTATTAAAAATGGGCCCAAACTTTCCCCACTGATCGAGATTGTGTAATTTTTCGTCTTCGACTACTCGCCTTACCAGGCGAGAGCCATGGCGAGGGGTTTGAACTGAAACAGCAAAAACGGTATTGGGCTGGGCATCCTGTTCACCAGTCATAGTCGCGGTGACGCTGGCAATATTTACTCGAGATAAACCGGCCACCCGAAAGCCAGACAGATCCGTAAAGGTCTCTTTTTCCATTCCGTTGTCATCCTTGTCAACGGACTTCACAAAAGTGGTGAAGTCTTCCTTTGCGCGATATCTCCAGTACTGGCCATAATCATGAGCCGGGAGAAAAACACGACTTTTCCCAACATTATCACGACCAGGTAACCCAGGAATGATCCATGGTTCAAGTTTTCTTAAAACTGCTTGTGTTGATAATGGTCCTTCCTGTTTCAACACATCATTAATATCGTTCCAGCCACCCTCGGCCCACTCGCATTGGTCTACCATCAAGGCCGAAACATTCAAGCCTAATAATATTTCGTGCAGCTTCCAGGCTGTTTCTTGACCGGCACACCGCCCAAATTTATCGGGTTGATCAAAATCGAAACACAATACAACTCGCTTGCCTATCAAAAAGGTCCAATCGATGGCTTCAACATTGGTACCGCGCACAGCAATGGCTGTCGCGCCCTTGATATCGGCAGTTTTAACGGATAACGCATTAATAGGTGACTCGACAACATAAACCGTGTGTGCTTTTTTGAGCTCAGCCAAATCGTCATACCAGGGATAACCATATTTCTCACCTTGGCATTGTGTCTTGGTACCGCCATTCAGAGCAGGATCCTGATAACGCATATCAACAGCTACGATTCGACCAGGGTTAACCGTTCGCACAACGAATGCTGCAGCAGGTCCGCCATAACCAAAATTGCCCGGCTCAACCTTATTTGATGACCAGCTATTCCAACCAACTGAACGCCGTTTTATGGCCTCGCGAATGACTTGTTCATCAATGCCTCTGCCAATGAGGTAAGGCACCAACGGCTCAGGATCAATGAAGGATTTATCTGCAATAATCTCTGGTAATGTTTTGGGCCGTGCTGGTTCATTTGCATGGCGCCGTTCTAATGGAAAGCCATATTGTTCATGTAACCAAAAAATAGCTTCAGCGGTGTCCATGCTGTTTACGTAAGACACTAACGCTATGCAATCACCACCCTCTCCACTTGAATGATCTTTCCAATACCAGCCACCGGCTTTTTCAAATATAGATAGCGAAGGTGATTTGTCATCATGGTTTGGGCTTTTATAATTGCCCCGACCGCCTGGACGTTCAAGCCCAAGCCGGTCAGCCAGTTCATGCAGATCGATTCTGGCTTTGAGTTCTTCAATTGACGCCACTTGGTATCTCCCCTGTGGCACCGGTGATTTCCATATAACGCCAAAGAAACATTTCTCTGGCAGTGTGTGAATCAACTGCGAAAACAGTATTTCTGAGTGGCTGGATGTTTTTCAAAATTGGCCAAACATCATCATGTGCTGGCATCAGGTCACGTTGTTCAGTAGCTAAAAGTTTTAGATCTGCCTGCTTAACAGAATGGTCTAGGTGATTAGGAAGACCGAACTTACTGAAAATCACCTGTTCAATATTTTTTTCTAACCAACAATAATCAGGTAAGAGCTGCTTGAGCGGCGTAGGGATGTCGCCGATGAAAGCCTCTGCAGCATCATGGAGAAGACCTTGCAAAGCGAACTGTGGCGATACAACGCGAGAAACTAAAACCGAATGTTGGGCGACACTATAAAAATCTTTACATTGGCCAGCGAAGCGACAGATATTTGATAATCCATGTGCTATTTCCAAAATTGTGAAGTCAGATGTTTGTGGTCGAAGAAAATCAAAATATTTGCCATTACGCAGCAGAATAGATGGTTGCATCTTTAGGTTATTAGGCATTGTCTGCATCGTCATTATCCTTTTGGAGATACCAACCAACCCGCACTTTAAAATCCACGAGCTCTTCATTATTTAGTTCAATCAGAGCCTCATTCATTTCAGTGATACTGACCACGGTTGTGCACATCGATGCCAATTGATGGGTATGAAGTGCACCCTCTTCTTTTAGTAGCTGCAGGGCCTGTTCTTTTAACTGTTCTAGTTTTCGCATTGCTTGGTCTCCACCTCGATAATGATCTCGCCATCAAATGCCGAGATTATTTCCTGTACTGCTTTTGATTGAATGAGCTCAGCCTGAGCTGGCCTTGTCTCCTGAAGCCATTGCCACGCTTTTTGTTTACGTTCTGGTGGCAACCGGCTCAGGTTTACACGCTTTGTTTCAGTCGCCATTTCAACTTCAACCACATCATAAAAAGGGGCCAAATCAGTAAGGCGAGTGAAAATAACCACCGACTTGACCAGGTCCGTCTACACACCGCTCGCAACTCCAAATCACTGCTGAGTATTACTATTCCGCCAACCAGCAGGTAGATAACGAAGGCTCCAAAAATCAGGCTGAATAGCATGCTGTTCACTCCTTTATGATCGGTTCTGATTGAAGCGGTTGGGCTTCATAACCGTTAATATCGATTGGGAATAAATGCCGTCGGCAATAGGTGATCATTTCTTCGGGTTCGCTGAAATAAACCATGATTTCCTGCTTGCCAATCAGCAGCTGCATCCGACAGACAAACTTGCCTGGCACGTCAGATGGAAAAATTCGTGCCGACCGGCAGTAGATGGCTTTGCCGTCAGTGAAACAGGTAATTTCGGTCATTGGCTCACCTGCATTGCCTGATTCGGTTTAGTGAGGAGGTACGCATCAACGCGGGTGATGCCATATTCAAATAAGACTTGATCAATTAAATCGCTAAAATCAGCCCAGCTTTCATAAGCCTCACCACCACGATTGTTATCAATGACAACGTGATAGCTGCAGCCTGACGCGTTTGGTGAAATTCTCGCTGCAACATATATTTTTTTCCCAGGCAAGCAGGTTTCCAAATATTTTTGAACTTTCAATAACGCGAAATTAATGTGTGCTTTCACGACGCCTCCTCCATAGCTAATGCAATGTCTTCCTTGCTGGGACGGGTATAGATCATGGTGGCTGTTGCAGTGGTGTGCCCCAATGCCGCCTGAACCACGCCAAGCTTATTTACAGCAGTAGATTGATTCATGATCCGCATGGCTAAGGTGTGTCTAAACCAATGCGGTGTAATATCGTCCAGCCCGGCCATATCCACCCAATGACGTAATCGGCTTTGCAGACTACGTATGCTGATCCCTTTCCCCTTTTGGCTCATGACCAAAGGGGCATCTGGTTCCAACGCATAACCCATTGCTACGCGGACTCTCAACAGTTCTTTAAGAGCATGCTTGGCTTTCTTGGTGAGTGGAATGCTGTAGCCTTTGCCACGCTTTGCAAACTCACTTCTAAGCTCCAGCCGACCGATGGCAATGGCATGTCTAGCATCTTGAACGGATATACCAACCAGTGAACCAACACGAATGGCGGTATAACGTAATAACTCCATCCAGGCCATATCGCGTTCAGCCAAATTTCCTTTTATAGAACCAACCACTTTGAATAGCTGCTTTTCTTCCTTCACGGTTAAATAGCGATCTATCGTTTTTGATAATGTGTGTTCTGTCATAACGCCCTCCTGCAGTACACAAAAAAACCGACTGCGAAGCTGAATACAGCCGGCTAAAAACTTATTGAAATGTTGTGTGTGAGATTCGCTGCAGGTGTCTCGTTGATATCCACCAACAGCTTGTCCACGTTGCCGTTCGCATTAAATGAAATAGCTTTAGGCACTATCTCGATATAACCTCGACGGGTAGGTAAAAGCAGCCAACGACCGTTTTTAACGATATGTTCGTGCTGTGACTTGCCGTGCAGTAATTCGGTTAAAACGAGCTGGTTTTCACTCTGGTCGATGTCATCAAACCGGATACGGCTGATATGGATTTCATGAGCCTGGCTTATTTGAATAACATCCCCAACGTCCAACCAGACACGCTTGGCCATGCCCATCATGAGTGTGGGATTAAGCATCAAAAATACTTTAGCCATCGCTCATACCCTCCAGACGTGCAGGTATAGAAGCCATTGCTGCAATGGCTTCGAGCGTTTCCTTACGGACTGTTCTGATTTCGGTGGTGGTGATTTTGCCGTCTTCCAGGGCGTGATGGATGGCTGAGGCCATGCCACCAAACTCGCTTACTGCATGGCTGAAATGATTCAGAAACTCAGCATCTGCCATACCGGTGTACTGTTTTGAGCACAGGCAAGCATGATCGAGCAAGCTACATATCTCATGTAATAAACGGAAATCTTGGGTAACCAACATCAACATGACCGCTTCTTTTAGGGTCAGATGATGGGTTTCCATTGAGGGATTAACTTTATGCTGGAGCGTTCCAGCATTCATATTGGTCTTTGAAGCGAGCGCTTTGGCCCCACCACGGTAATCATGTACCAGGTCATATGCTGCAGTTTCTATTGGATCGTACATGTCGTTTTGCCCCTAAATTCGACTGGTGTATGTTTAAGGGGCTGGCTAGTATTGACCTTGAGCATAGCTCAGAGGAAAGGTGTGCGAAGCCAGCCTCATTACTGGATAGGGTTGCCGTCCTATCCAGTTCCCTATGCTGATAATTTGTGAGATTGGCTTTTTAAGTGGCTTACAACGGCATCAGTAACTATTTTTGTCACTGTCGTTTCTTCTTCAATTGCGCGCATTTTTAGACGTTTCATCAACGGCTTAGGTAAATCTGCTTGCAACCTCTGAACTTCAATTTTCTGGACTGTTGACATGATTGTCTCCATAATCGGCGATTATTCATTTAATATTTCTATTACTTTTAACGGATTTATTAATTATTGTTTTAATCTTTAGGGACAATCTATACCTATCATAAATGGGTGTCAACAACTTTAGGTATTATTTATGCCCAACATTTTAGAAAAGCTTGATTTTGTTCGCTTCACGCGGCCCTATTACCCGTGGTTAATGGGGCTTGGGATATCTAAAAAGACGATTGGGGATATAAAATCCGGTGTTGAAACAGAGTCTGAAGCGTTGATTTCAGCCTTAGTGCATTGTGAGAATGTGTCACGCTCATGGCTTGAAGAGGATGCTGGCCCCCCTTTCACCGTTGCCGATATTCATAATGATGATGAATGCAGTGAGCTGCTTTCACTTATGTTGGAAGATGAACAATGGACGGTATATATCGCTAATGATGGTTATGACAAAGCTATCATTCTCACCCAACCAGCCCAGCACAAGCGGCCTCGCATTGGGTTTATTGACTACACACTGCTCGAAGTTTTACCTCATGCTGGCGACAAAACCCTAAAGGTTGCCTATTCACAAGCCACCATACTAAAACAGCTAGATATTGAAGCTGAAACACTGGATAAGATCATAACGGGTCAAGTGGGAACGTATTGGATCGCCGAACGTAAACCCTCGGCCATTTTGGATAGGGCTGAAATCATCCCTATATCAAAACGTAAGGCAATGAATCATCAATATCAGGCTAAAGACTTAAATAATTCAGCAAATATGTATCAAGTTAATGATCCATCATCTGAAATTATGGATGAAGAGATTTTATTGAAAAATTATCGATTATTAACCGATGATAATAAGAAGCTAGTTCAAGGCATAACAAGGAATCTTCGATAAGGATTGCTAGATTATGAAAGGAATCTTTTATACATGCTTATTGCTCCTCGCCCCTTCTGTTCAAGCTCAAATGTATAAGTGTACCGATGCTGCTGGGAATGTCAGTTTTCAGGGACTGCCGTGTGATGCTGAGCAAATTACCGAATGGCAGCGTGAAACCGATAAACAACGGGCAGAAAGGGAAAGGCAAGAGGCTAATGCTGCCAAAGAGAATAAGACCCGTTCCAGTAATGCTGAACCAAGCTTCGCCCAAAAAGAAGACCAGCTCAAGACCAAAGAAGAGCTTGCTCGCTGGTCAACTGCAGAACCAACAGATGAAATGATTCAGTCCCTGAATGGCTACCTGCGTACAAACTTGAAAGATCCCGACTCGCTTAAAGACCTCGAATGGGTAGAAACCGTGACGAGTGGGTTCACCTATAAAAGCCATATCCGATTCAGAGCAGCGAATAGCTTTGGTGGTTATGTGCTCAATGAAAAACTAGTGCGGTTTAATGATGCAGGGAAAATTTTGGAATTCGTCGATCGACAGTCTATCCTTCCAATCGAATACCAATAAAAGGTGTGATTCATGGATAAAGATGAAGAAATGGGTAGTTCAAAAAAAGTATCTATCAGTGATTTAAAAAATGACACATTGCCTAAAAAACCAGCCAAAAGTATTTCTGATCACTTCGCAAAATTAGCTAAGTCAAATCAGAGTCTTTTCAACAGCACAGCTGAAATAGCTAACCTTCAGTCTGTGTCTCCTATAAACACATTAACTAATGTATTTAAAAAGTTTGATAGGAATCGAACTGAGGTAAATTATGAACAACGATTAGCATCTATCAATGAGGAAGAAATACAAGTATTAATAGATAACCTTCGAATAATAGAACAAAAGCTCGACAATGATGACAACTTCGAATATAGGTTTTTTCAGGTTAATAGAGATGCCTTATCTATTCTGCTAAATCATAAGCGGGATTTTGAGCAGCATACATCTGAGCTCGAACAAAAATTACGTTATAAGCAAAAGGAAATTGATATCGAAAAAAGAGCTGATTGGGCAGCTAAATTTCGTTTGTTTTTTTTCAGAACACTTGGAGCTATGCTATTAGTTGTAACCCTTTTTAGTATTGGGTTCATTGAGCACAATTATGAATGGGCTAGGCTGCCACTTTCTTCATATTTAAAACCTGATGCTAATAAAAATACAGTTAGTATTGCTCCAATCCAGCTTCCTTCAAACATAACTCCGGTAGAGATAGTTACTATACCCGAAGTAAATGGTGAGATAGACATTGCTGATAAAGAGTTAGTACCAATAAAACCCTCTGAATTAGAATCAACTCCAGAACAATCAAACGAGTAAAGCTAAAAGGAGTATTTATGGCTAGAAGAAATAATAAATTGGTCGATAACATCATGGACATGTTGTTAGAAATATCAGCATTAAGTTGGAAAATTGGTGCTTTTATCTCATTTGTTTTTGTGATGGGTAGTATTTACGCTTTTAATTACGCCCAATCTATTCAGCAAACAAATAACACTATGGTCAAAAGTGTGTTAGAAGGTGGATTAATATGGGTCTACTACTTTATCCCGTTGGGGCTTTTAGGAATTGCCATTATATTTGGTTGGAAAGCCTATAAAAAATTCATCAGAGATTCTTACTACTGATGATATCTAGAAGAAATGCCATATTGCTAACGCTATTTGGAATTTTTCTTGGTGGAATATTGGTATATCTTTCGCCCACATTTAAAAACCTTACTCTCAATATAGAGTTTAGCTCACATACCCCAAGTATAGTTATTGCAGTTTGTGCTCTAGTCGTAACAGTCTGGCAACTAAATAACAGCATTAAGCACAATAAACTTAATATGCTACCTAGATTACAAGTGCTGATACATTCTCCTACACAAGATCCTAAAAACAATGAACTTTTTGAAATTAGAATTATAAACAACGGGTTGGGACCTGCTGAAATTGATAAGGCTTATTTTGAATATACAAAAGAAAATAAAATAATCCCATTTAATCTAGATGTCGCAGGAATGGATCGATATATACAATCAGCTTTTATGGAAAATACCGACTCTGAAGATGTAGGTGAACTCTTAAAGGCAGTTCATACAAATTATATTCGACGTCCTTACCGAATTATTGAGTCTTTAGCAAAAGAGCAACTTATCTCTGCAAATGAGAAGATATGCATAATGAAGCTGTCTATTCCATCACCAGAATTAGTTGAAAATTTATCTGATGAAGATATGAGAACGATGCGTAACCAAGCAAAAGCAGCACTTAAAGCCACTAGAATAATCATAAAATATAACTCGTTATATGGTGATAGTTTTACTTTTGAAGATTTTCTTCAACACTAAATCACTACCTCTTCTTGAACCAAATTCGGCGCTTCACCTTGAATTTGCCCAGTGCGAATATAATATTCTTCCCCAACCGTTCCTGTGCCTCGCACATTCATCACGCCGCCATCAATCAATTGCATCACGCTGGCATTACCTGCAGTGCTGATTAGTGTGCCGATCAGTAAAGGATCTTTAGGCAGTAAACTTCTGAATGCTAACCATTGGTTGTTGGTTTCTTCACCGATAAACAGTGTCTGCAATACTTCAGGGCCTTGGCATGACACCTCGATACTGTTCACGATGCCTCTGGTTTCACCTTCGCCAATCTCTATGGCCACAAATGAACCGACTTCGATGAGGGGAATATCAATGCCATCCATGGGCAATTGAAAGCTTTCAATATCGGGTTGGATGTACTGGCCAGCTAACAAACGTTCACCTTTTGCCCTGACACCAATCACATCGGTCATCAGTTCATTGCTTTCTGTGGGGATTAACACATCACCGGCTGTGCCATTTAAACGGCAGAAACCTAATACCCCGGCTAATTCACCACCATGAACATAGACACCGTTGGCGGTTACTCGTGTCGTTGGTCGGTCAGTGACTTCAAGAAGTGGATCCGCTGTTACCGTGATATCTGGTGAGACGTTTTCATAATTCCAAGGTAATACTGGGTAACGCGGTATCACTTTAATCGTTTGCGAATCTCTAGCAGGAACCACGATCGCACCTGCAGCATCCGCAATATCAGCAATGGCCTGAATGGGGGTTCGGTTCTGGTAGCTATAGACCCCGCCAGGTACATTCCAGGTTACGGCTTGCCAATCTAATGTCCAGCCATTGGGTAAATGTAATTCGGCCAGTTGTTGTATGGCCAGCAAATCGCCTTGTGTGCCTGTTTCGGGCTGTCGATATGGCCCGGATAACAATGCACTGCCGCTACGACCAGAAATATCCACTGACTGGGATGCAAATCGCCGACGCTCTTTTACGGATTCAACCAGAATATGCCAGACATAACCATTGATGGTGATAATGAGTTTGACACTATCGCCATTGGGTAACGGTTTGACTAATGGCTTTTGAGTGACATCGAGCAGCTTTGCACTAAAGGACCAGGCAAAACTATCAGCATCAAAATTTAATTTTATGTCAGCCAGGTCAATTGGCGTCAGGTCTTCCAATGTCACGCTGATAGTATGTTTCATGGCGTACGTCTCCCGAATGGGTATTTCATAAGTCTCACCGGATGGTGGTTCTGGTTCTGGGTCTGGACGTGGTGGATCAATCCAGGGGCTTTTACCTGGCGGTGGTCGGCGAGCTATTTCGATGATTGAACACAATTTTATTTCCTGCCAGGCTGCAGGCTGCCAATGGCTATCAAATTCATTACGAATAACACCGAGATTGTGTCCACTGGCCAGATAAGTCGTCTGTCCAAATGTCCAGGCATACTCCGGCTGCAGATCATAATTATGTTGCTCAAAGCTGAAGCTGGTATTAGGTGTGTAGCGATATTCCGGGGGTGGCTCCAGCCATACCAATCGAGTGAAATCAAATTGATGACGGCTGCTATCTTGCAAAAGCACCAGCCAACGATCGGGATACACCTTTGTCATCTGCTGATGCACGACTGCATTACGGATATTTCGTACCAGGGTTGATTCATTACGAGCACATAGGCTACGTTCAGTTCGAGTGCCCTGCTCCCGAACCAATTCAGTTTTGCCCCGCACAGCTGTGGCTTGCTCGATATCGATTTGTAATTGGCCATCCATCCGGATCGCCTGGTCGGTTTCGAGCACTGCTTTTATATTCGCCGGTACCGTCTGTTGCTGAACGCTGATCGCCTTATGATCATTGCGTGTGGCTTGGTCTCGGCTTAAGAGCGATTGAAGCCCAACACCTGCAGTGGCATCTTGCCAGCGTATTTCTGGGCGCGTAGTAATAAACCGCTGAACATTAACGTCATACTCTGCAAGGAGACCACCAACCATATCCTCAAGAGTTGCCCCAATCTCTGCAAAAAACCGAACATGTTCCGCCTGGATACATGCAGACAGGCCATCCAATACCGCAGTAATGGTTGCGAGCGTTTCATCCGGGGTTTCGACAGTAAAATCAAATACTGTTGTGGGAGAATATGATCCACTTACAAAATCGAAAGTATTGCCCGGCGTATAGTCCATTACCCGGTCCTAAATAGCCGTAGGTATAAGCGGCCCATGTGTAATTGGTTGAACCATCCTCTCAACCAACTCCCATTGCACATCGCCATCAATTAAAGTTGCACCAGCTGGTGATGATGGCCAAAGTGGCTCCGTCTCATCTGACGTACCGGCAACAATACATCGATAATAATAGGGAGTTGTTGAGGGATCATTGGGAAAACAAAATTCACCCAAAACATAGTCATTATCAGGAAGCCATTGATCACCATAATCCGGGAGAACGGTTAAAATTTGTGGCCCACGACGACTGGGTGGAACTTGAATGTTAAATGAAGTTTCTGTAGTTGATATTAAGCTTGTCAACTCCCCCGTAATGGCATGGTGACAATGTATTTTCCAATTCTCTGCAGCTAAGTTTTCGTCGATAACACCATTAATTTGTGTATACGTAAATTCATCTAACAGCGCCAAAACTTGTGCTGTTGAGAGACCTACTTCATACAATCTCACTTCGTCCAAAATACCATCGAACGGTAAATCGTTTAAGCTTATGCGGCCACTTAATCTTAAGTTATTGTTGTAAGTCCCTCTTACATAACCATCCTGAAAACCAATCAATTCACCATCTATATAGGCTCGAAAGCCATCATCATCTTCAATAAGACAGGCATGGTGGAACTTATCATCACAGTAATCGATTAAGGACCCTTCAGGAGTTCCAATTGAAACACCTGCCCCAGTGTTATTACGGGCAAAAAATTGAACGCGGTCATTAATAAATAACATCCCTCTATATGATGCTGAGTTTGGTACAGAAGTTTGTTGTTGCGACCAAAGCACTTCGATTGCGGACGGAAGCCCATCTCGCTTAAAGAATAGAGACATGCTTATATCATCAGACGGACCAGCATTAGTCTCCATTTTGGAATTAGGGACGCTATAAAATCGAATACCGTTGTTAAACCAACCTGGTACTTGATCGGCGTTAGTTTTTGTCCCGTTGAAACTTCCGACTTCATCTGTAACTGTATTGCCGACTATGGTTTCGAAATTCCAATAGGCCTTCAGACCAACTGTTGGGATAGCCACTATAAATTGCCCTCTGAAATTGTCCCGCCTAATACCCTCAAAACCCCTCCAGCCAATACATCCACGGTATTTAAAATAATTTCAGCACCAGATCCTGTTAAGCCACAGCCAAGATCCATCACAAATCCATCTTCAGAATCATATGCTCGTGCCCAGGTCACTTGGCCAGAATCATCTGCAGCAATATCATCCTGAATTTCATCAAATGTCAGCGTGCCATTCTCAACATCACCACAAGGGTCACTGAACATGCAGGTGGCTAAAAGCGTTTGATCGGTTATTGCTGCAGCAGTTGATGGCCGTGTGCCAGAATAGAATTCAATGAGGCCGCCATTTAATGCATTCGCTAAAAGCGACATTCTTGCGGTTCTGAGATTAGTTGATAAACCGATACCCATGACTCAGATCCTATGGTGTATCGATATCGCCGCGGATTTCGAGGCAGAAAGTATAGTTATCATCAGTGGCTTCACCTTGAGCGATAGATTGAATGATCCAGACAGGTGCATTTGCAGCGATGGTGTTAAACCTCAACACATTGCCACTTGACCAACCCGCACCCCAGCCTTCGCTTGGCAATGTGAAATAGGGCTGTGATGTATTAGGATTTATGGGCGATATATCCGAGCTGATTGAAACTGCAGACAAAATCTGACCGACATTCTCACCCACGACATTTACCGTGTTCGCACTGGTAAAAATTAATGCCCAGCGTTCTTGAATGGCACTCGCGTTGTCTACTTCAATGGGATATTGACCATTGTTATATTGACCGACGGTATCTGAGCCTATTCGCTGATCAGACCAAACGCCCGTCCAGGTTTGCTGATCAAATGGAACACTGGTTCGTGCAAACATGTCGCCATAAACGATCGCATTTGAGACTAAGGTTTCGCCCAATTCATAATCGTGAGTTAACGGCTGAGATAACCCAAGTCGACCAGTAATCTGAACATCTGTTAAAACAGCCATATCTTCAATACGATCAGTGATCGTTAATGGTTGAGACACGCCTGACAAATCAACCCAATCAATTAAGCCCGTATTGAGATCGACGGAATAACGATTGGCTTCCAGCTCTTGATTAGCACTGTCTCGGATTGAGAGTTTGGCAATTCTGATGCGCCCTAAATCGGTTTGTTGTCCATTAGTGAATGTACCAACAGTAGTCTGATCATTCAGTATTACGACTACATCACCAGGCGCATAAACAGGAATGCGTCCGTCTTGTGGCAGCCTGACCGGATTGAGGCCTAGGATAGTTGCATCGAGAGGTAAGAATGTTTGGCTTACTGCGTTGAAAAAGATAGTGTCAGCATAAACATGGCTGGGCCGGAAAATCATCCCATCTTCATCTACTGCAGATGGATCGAACCATTCCTCACCCTCATTACCTGCAGCAACCACCCATTCACCAAACCGAAGAAACACAACACCGGTTTCATAGGTAATTCGACCCACCATACCCGTGCCATTAATGTAACCCGTTTCATCTGCAGTGGCTGTGATTTGCCCGCCACCATCAATGGGGACGGCTCGTAATTGGAAGCTCTGGGGTCTAACTGGAGCACTTGGTATACGAAACACCATCGAAGCAACGGGTTCTTTACCAACCTGAGTAGTCAGTGAAAGTAAATCAATATCGTTTACGGATCCGGTGGCCCATGAGTTCAGAACAATATTACCGGTTGAGTAATCGATGGTACCGGCATAAGTGCCTGCACCCGTAACCGGGCTGATGTTGGCATACAGCTGCCCGTTTCGATCGATATAGGTATCACCACCAAATCTGAATCGAACACTGCCAGGAACGATTGCTTCGGCATAGCCATTACTCAAGTCCAATTCAATTGCACTTAACGTAATAGTTTCCGTCTCAGCTTGTGGCGAGTCTGTCAGTCGGTATCTGACGGTGACGCTTCCACTGCCATCCTGAGGGAAATACACAGGCCGATTATCATTAACAATGTGGCTAAGCTTTGACTCATAAAGTAATCTAGCCGTCCAAATAGTGGATGGCGGTATCTGATAGTATTCTTCCCCAACCACCACATTCTGATAAACCGGTATCGGTAGACCAATGGTGACATCAGGCTTAAATGTGATGATGCCATCAGCATAATCCACTACTGAACCCGCAATTCCTTGCAAAGCACCTGAACCGTTATCCTGCTTAATTTGGTTGCCGGTCACATTTTGCTGTAACAGGCCAATGGTGCTGCTTACTTCTTCAATATCACCGGTGACATTCCATGACACCTCAATGGAGTTAGGTACCAAATCGGCTACGTCGAGATCTAATACCAGTTCATCAGATGGATTTTTTAACGGTGCATTAAATGTCTGTGAAAAAGCATCGCCGTATTGATAATTGATTTCAAAATCCGTTCCGCCCAATGGCAAGGTATTGGGCCAAAACTCCAATTCACCGGTGGCATGGTTTATATAACCACTGCCATAACCACTTAATGATCCATCGCTTGCTGCGGTAATTGTTCTGTTGGTACCGTCACTCCATTCAATGGTAAGCGTGCCGGGTGCTACGCCTTGATGCTGCAATTGGTGTTTAATTGCAAAGGGATCGGGTGCGATATCTGACCGATTGAAATATCTGGCATCACGTCCCCAGGTAATAATGATTTCGCTATTAGCATCGGGTAATGCAGCAAATGTGACCGAGAGTGTTCCGGTGGCATAATTAACGTTGCCTGAACCGATCCCCGCTTCCTGTCCAGCGAGTCCACCACCACCGTTGTCATATAGGGTGTACCAGTTTCCCAGGGCACGATAACTGACCTGTATTGAACCGGGTTTAGGTGCCGGTGTGATGGTATGTGTCCAGACCAGCCCGCGGTTATCTTCAGTAACCGCCAACATGGCTGTATCTGCAATTTTTACCGGTGATGCGGCCGGTAAAAAGCTGATTGTTTTCGTTCCACTATAGGTAGGAGAGCTTGCCGCAAACGTTAAGGTACCATCCGCATAATTAATCACCCCTATTGTGTTGGCGCCAATTCGTAACTGACCACTATCATCGGTAATTGTGCCACCAGAAATAGTGATAGAGAGCGAGCCTGGTGTGCAGGGATTACCCAAATAAATAACGCTATTTGCTTGAAAGACCGAGCTGGTTGTAAAAGAAACATTTGCACTGGCCGAAGGCGTCAGAGTAGCGGTATACCCATTCGGATCCGCATCAGTGATAGCCAACTCTTGTGTTGAGCTGGGTATGACCTGCGAATAAACACTGTCTACTCGAAGGCTTAAGTCACCCACTTCTGCATCAATAGCGAGCGGACGTGCTGAAAAATACTTTGCAGCATTGGCAACAATCGTTTGTTTGATGGTGGCCGTTGGCGTAATCGTGTCATATCGTGTGACTTGAGCACCTACGAAATCAAAACTTAACGGCTGGGATATTTCAATCGTTAATATCCGTCTTCTGAATACCCCTTGTTGATCCGTAAAGGTTTGAACCTCTTCGTCCAATCTCACGATTTTGATGAATTGATTCTGGGTGTCATTGCTTTGGGTTAAATAGAGCACTTCCCCAATGCCTGGTATAGGGGACGTTTCAGACTGAAAAATCGTGATGACCTTGCTGTCTTTGTATTGCGTAGCCCATAAAAACCCGATGTAATCCGCGCCTTTCGCACGATAGTTTTCCACCCTGCTCTGGGCGACGGGACGGCGATCAAACCAATCCTGGGTATTAAATAGGTTGACACCAATTTTTTGATCACCAGGCAATTTGCTGATGATGACATGGGCACCAAAATATTTATCCTGTGTTTGTGTAAACACACCGGGAAAGACTTTACGCATATGCACAGCACCATAAACCCGGTCCAAAGTGCTGATATCTTCAAAAATATTGTTTGATTCGCCATCGATGATGACATTCCCTGTCATTCCACCACCGCCTTCCTCTACGTCGGCCATGGTGTCGGATTCGAAAATCTTAATATCTTGAGACTGAATGGGCATAAATGCTCCTAAACTTCTATTAGCCGTATAGTTACGCTATACCGGTCATCTGATTGAGGATTGGCAAAATCGGCGACTTGTCGACCTTGCACTGGGCTGCTATCACGCATAAACCGAACGTTGTAATCCGTTCCGTGATAATTCAGCGTCAGGTTTTCAGCTGCTGTTTGGGATAGCAGTCGCAACGATTCCAAGGTCGCCTTAGTAACCCATGCATAATCGTTTCCACCAACGAGGGTTATGGGCCGACCTTTTAGCTGTGCTGCCTCTTGAATGATCAATGCACCAGTTAAAGACTTATTGATGGTTTGTTCGACGGGAGACCAATCATATTCATCAACCCACAACAGATCAGATGGCAGCTCGATCGCATTAAGAAAAATACTCATCTGGTACGAGCTCCACTGGTACGCAAAATATCGATGACGTTTTCGGCTTCTGATTCGGGAGCAATAACAGTCGCTGTCTGTCCATCAGGTCCCGTAAATTGCAAATTAACAACACGGGCCGGTGCACTAGCTTGAGTATTGGTTGTTGATTGTGCTGATGGCGAGGATGCAGAGCCGGGCTGTTCACTTTGAGCCTGTGTTTCTTGCTCAGTTTTACGAATATTTTGCTGCTTAACTGAGTTAATCCGGCTGAGTAAATCTAACGATTTTTGATAGTTTGCTACAGCTTCTCGATTACCCTCAGCCTCTGCAGTATTTATTTTGTCTAAAATATCAAGGCGACGTTGCTCATATTGCAGCTGCTGTTGTTTTTGCTGATCGCCTTGCAGGCTGGCTAATTCACCCTCTAACCCAGCCAGTTCACTTCGGGCAGATCGTGTTTCGTTATTGATAGATTCAATACGGCTTTTAACTTCGGACAAGGCTGATTGGAGTTGGCTCAGTGATTGATTGTTAAGACGATCACCATTCTGAATGGCATCTTCAAGTTGTGTTTTGTATGACTGAAGTGATTGCTCGGATGTATTTACATCAGTGGTCACTTGGGTAACCGCTTTCGCCAGCCCTTGTGCCTCTCTGTTAGCGTTTAAATATTCCTTGGCGGTTGACTCTACCGCTTTGAAATACTTAACCAGGTGAGACATTCCATAGCCATAGGCCAGGTCAGATTTATTAACCTCATCCCTGGCAAGCTGCAATGCTTCGGCTTCTTCTTTTGCCGCCCCTGCGAGTTCTTGCCTTACAGCAACCACCCGGACAGCATTTTTTGATTCAGCATCGCCCTTTTCTTCAGACGCAGCGGCAGCTTCTCGCTCGGCTTCAGCTTGTTTTTTGGTGGTATCAATCAGTTCTTTTTTCTTGCGGTCGACTTCAGACATGACCTGCAAGTACTCTTCAGCACTGAGTTTTCCCTCCTGCCAGGCTAATGCTGCAGCATTGCCAACATCCTGAAGCTGAGAAATGGTTGAAGAGGTATTAATGTCGCCACCAAAGTCACTAATTAATGCTTTGGCTGCCTGTAATCGTTTATCGAGTGATTCCGCCGCTATCTCGATATCTGCAAATGAGTTTTTCAGATCCGCTGAGGAAAGACGTCCTTCTTTCCCTAATTCAGTAATTCTGTTTTTAAGCTCGGTTACACCTTTTGTTGTTTCAATGGCATTTAAAGCAGAGACGAATGAGGCGCGGAGCTCTTCAGAAGTGGTCGCTGATCGAGAGGATAACGTATCAAACAATTGGATCGCGTCGGCCCCAGCTTGACTAAGTCCACTGCGGAATATTTCGGTATCAACATTTAACCTTCTGAACACTTCTCCTAATAGTGCACTTTCCATATCCACTGCTTTGAGCGGTTCGATATAACCATCTTCAACAGCTTTATCAAATCCAGATACAAGATCATTAAGTGAATTAGCTGATAATCCCTCCAGTGATTTTGATAACCCATCCGTACTGTTAGCCATACTATCGAGCTGAGTGGCAGCTTCTTTAGCCGCTTGAGCGTTGGCTAATAAGGCTTGAGCTTGAGCGTCGATATCGGCATCAATGCCTTCTAATTCAGACTGATATTCACGTTCCGCTTCAGCCAATTCATCGACGGCTTCGGTAGCACGCTCAAAAGTTCTGTTTTGTTCATCCCAAACGATCAAACCATCTTCAACGGCCTGGCGTAAATCATGTGATGTTTTGACCGTTACACCTAGCTTTTCAGAAAGCTCTTCATAAATTTTGGCTGTTTCAGCCTGATATTTGGTTACTTCAGCCTGCCTTACAGATAATGCCGAGTTGGCTTCGTGCAGATCCCAAACCTTTCCCGCAACATAGCCAATTCCAACGGCAATTGCACCCCAACCGGTTCGCACTAATGCAGCTGTGAGTGCTTTTGTTGATGCAGCTGCAGCTGTTGCAGCTGTGGCCATGCCATAAAAGTTTTGAATCATAGCGCCAAACTTAAGCGCAATAAAAACTTTGCCTAAAGCTATTAACTCAGAGCTCAGACTAACGGTGAGGGATACGAATTGTTTAACCGCCTGACCAGCTTGGACAATACGATCGGATATATCTTTTGCATATTGTTGAAGACGCCCATCCTGGGCCATTTCTTTTATCTGATCACGTAGATCTCGTAATTCGTTTTTGAAATATTCCAATGCACCTTGCTCGGATATTTCATTGAGGAATGCTACGAATTCATCTTTTAAGTTTGAGACTAAACCACGGGTATCTTCCATCTGTTTGGAAGCAGCTCCCAACGATGAACTTCCAATTTCATTTATTAATGCTCGAATTGCATCACGGCCAAGTTCACCATTTCGGCTCATGTCTTCTATTTGATCAGAAGTAATGCCTAATGCTTTACTCAAAAGGTCATATACAGGAACGCCGCGCTCAACAAGCTGCAAGGTTTCTTCCGCTTGCAGTTTTTGTTTTGCCCAGGCTTGGCCAACAGCGATAATGATGCCGTTGAGTCGTTCCTGCCCCCCGCCAAGCTTCTCGTTCTGATCAACAAGCGCCTGCAGCGTCCCATCCATCGGATCAAGGCCAAAGGCTTTCAAGCGGGTGAAAGCATTAGCCACATCATCCAGTTGAGCAGGGGTGTTTTTAGTGAATTCTTTAATCCACTCAAGTGCTTCATCAGCGGCTTCTGAGCTACCGGTTAATGCTTCTAATTGAGTATTAAGAGATTCAAACCGAGAACCGGTTGTTAGTACTGACGTTAAACCTTGTTTAAGTTTCGCCAGGCCAAAACCCGCCGCAATAAATGCAATGAGTCGCTTGGTAAGGCCTGATAAGGCACCGGAAAGTGTTTCTGATTGGCGACCTGTTGCTTCAGCTGTATCGCCAAGGTCTTCTACGGGCGCTTTGGCTTCACGGCTTCGATCGCCAAAATTGCGCACGGCATTGCCAACCTTGGCCATTACGCCACTGGCTGCATCGCGTGCTCTGAGTAAGATTTCAACTACTTTATTTGCCATGTGCAGTCCAAAAAAAAAGCCACGGCTGAGAGAGGAACCGTGGCTTTTAGTGGTGCGATGCCTTTTATCGATCAGGCATCAGTATTCTGGTTTTACACAAGCAAATCAGGGGTGAATCAGGTTTAAATAGCGCCATCCCATTGTTTTAAAATTTCACGCAGCACTTCAATTCGCTGCAATAGCAGCTCTCGATCTTTCATCATTCCCTCTGCAGTGCTAAAGGTTGACCTTGGATCTTGCGTTTTAAGCAAATTTTCCAGCCTGGTTAATAATCCATAAAGTTCAGCTTTAGTGGGTTTATCCGGAGGATCTTCAAGCGTAGGATCATTTGGTTGGATGTAGTTGATTACAAGGTTATCCGGGTGATCAGGTTTGTCATACCAGATCAACCCAACCGAGCGATTTTGTTGATCACAAATGCTTGGTTGGATTAATTCCGTATTCTCAGATTCAACTTGACGACATGATGTAGTGACTGAGTAATGAACGAAGTTCGCCTGATGCCATTTACGGCCATCTTCTGAGTACCAAACAGGGTCATCCCACGTGAGATGACCCATATCTGGAAACTCTGCCCCCCAAACTAAAAAAGGTGTTGCCAATAGTATTAATAACGTTTGCATACATAACCTCATAAAGATGAATTTTGGCGACGTTCAAACAGCATTACCTTGAGTTTTAATTGGTGTTTCTTTTTATAACCGGCATAGCCTGTCTGGAGATCGTCAGGCATGGAATATCGCCCCTGGCGAACAGGAGCAGAGTTTTCAAACTCTAAAAAATACCCCTCATAAAAGTCATCCAAATCCCGACAGATACACGGAATCATTACTTTATGGCCATTATTTTCAGCGATGACTGATACGATTAAACTCATAAAAAATCCCGCCATCCTTGGCAGGAATACCATTAACTAGTTGTTAAGCCATAATCCACGGTATAAGGCGCATTTTTACCCTGTAACGTATTCATCGTGCCGCTCATCTCCAGCAGAACAAATTCATCGGACATGAAATCAACTTCAGATTCAGCTGCCACTACTGCCTCATCAACGGTAATTGAAAGCTCTTTACCATCGGCAAGGTTACGTCCATCCAAGATGAATTCACCACGCACTTCTGGCCGTGTTGAACCATTGATTCGGCTCCCGGCAATAGGTCCGTGGTCATAATCCAGAGTGACCACCTCACCTTCAGTAATAGCACCACTACTAAGCGCCAAAATCAGGCCCAGTGAATAGTTGATTTCGTAGTCTGTGCCTTCTTCAAACACCGTTACTTCATCCGCGCCGGTGACCACTACACTTTCGGCTGTAATGTTTTTATGATCCAACTTCACAAACCGATCACCTTTAGTGGTGACTTCTTCATCCGTGACGCTTCCTGCCGTGACATCGATAGTTTCCAAGTCACCCATCAGTGCAATAGCCAGCGACTCACCATCAACTTCACCGATTGAGATACCCAGCACCGTAGGCTGTGGTAAGACGACCGTATCGGTAACCTGTCCATATTTACCTTTATCTTTTGAGCGGTTTTCCAGCCGTTCAGATGCTGGTTGAATACTAAAGCGTGTCACACCAGGGACTCTCACAATGCCCTGTGCAACCCCGTTAACTTTTCGATTGAGGTACAAAGTGCCCTCTGCGATTAACCCTGCCATGATGCTGACTCCTATTTAAATTAAACAATGTTTCCGCTGTTGATTAAGCAGCCGATTTATCAATGATTCCGCGTTTTTGAAGCCATGAAACTTGCCGGGATGTAACCTTGATTTTATCGCCCGGTTCTTTGTCTTCACCGGCATGCTTGTGGTGTTTCACCAAGGTGACTTCTACCTTTTCAGGTTTTGTAGTGGTTTTTGTAGCCATGAAAATGCCTCTTTATTGCCAGGAAATAACAACAGCCGTGCGGCTGCCGACCATGGGGCGGAAGATATCGCCATCTGGTTCGGCCCGCCCCGGCCGGACACGGATCTTCTTGCCGTCAATTCGCTGATCACCGGCACCAAAACGATTAATGGCTGTGATAACACGGCCTTCCAGATCGGCAAGTTTTTGATAACCAATCATTGGATCGACCGCTTCATCATCCACTTCCCAACACTCAACCCAGATCGTCAGCTCATTAACTGAGCCAGGTTCATTGGTTTTGGGTTGGGATGGGCCACGAATAAGTCGAACTTCTGGTTCGGTCGGTACCGGTACCAATGCACCTGCCCGAATACCTATGCCAGAAAGATTTTCATCAGTTTTTAACGCTGCGAGCATGGCAGTCATAACTAAAAACCAGTTCATAAGCCCGCCTCAGCCAAAATTTTCCCGGCGGCAGTTGAGACCAACGCATTTAACCGATTTTGAGGGAAGCCGCTGTCTGCAATCTTTTGCACAAAAGGTTGTTTTGGTGTGCCACGCTGCAAAATCTTGCGTTGAATCGCAAAGGTCAGATCTTCTATTGACCAGTTTGGGTTACGTGGCTGAATACCTTTTCGCTTAACCCAGGCCAATAAATCCATGAATGGTGCAAAACCGCCGCCACGTGTGCCTTCATGAACGTATTCAGCATAGTCCGTGTGAGGCGCAATCAGCCATTGCATTTCTTCCAGTTTTTCTGGATAAAAACTATTCCGTAACTGTCCAAATGCCGTTGGAAATTCGCTGTCGGTGCGGATCTTGTCGCTGGTCTCAATCGCAGCCCTTTGCACGGCCTGATCGATCCGTTGAGGCGCGATGCTGGCCGCTTTCATAAGTGCCTGGGCGGCGGCTCTGGCTTGAACCTCAATCGTAAAGCTGCTCATCGCATCCGCTCCAGTTGACTGTTCAATGCAGTCAGGGCAGCGCTTGGAGTCATGTTTGAATTCACTGCACCCATGCTTCGCTGAAGTGATACGGGTTCAGTAACACCTGAAGCCACCAATTCTGTCATGGCTTCAATAAGTGCCAACAGCAAAAACAAATCTTGATCCGCTGGACGTATAGTGCTCTCAGCCTCTTCGTCACTAAGGCGATGCAATGCTAGATAAAACAATGGATATTCAGTGCCAAAGCAGCTGATTTGTTCGATAGTGGGGGCTGGATGCAGATTGATCATCTGCTGCCCATCCAGTTCAAACTGCCCTATTTTTGGCAGCGGTCCGTATCCCGGCTGCCAGGGTTGTAGTTTTTGCACACCCCATCGACTGATGGTTGGTGCCAACATGTCGTTTGGCGCTGGATAGTTTGCAACACCCGCTTGCAGACTCAAATGAGCAACCAAGGTGCGCCGGCGAATTTTGGAAAACCCCGGCAAGGCCTTATCAAAATGCCGTTTCAAATCAGCATCGTCGGCCGCTGCAAACTTCTTCGCAGACGCGCCTAATCCTGCCTTATGGCTGGTCAGTAATGCAGTGAGCGTTAAGCCGTTCAAATTAAGCCCGCCTTTAGAGCTGCAAAACCCAATCCTAAAGTGGCGGTTACCAATACCCATACGAGGCGTTCGGAATTCCCAATTCTGGTGTTGTTCACACCGGCATTGTTTTCTAGGCTTCTTACCCGTTTTTCAAGATCATCAGTTTCTATGGCCACTCTGTTAACCAGTTCACTGATTGAGTTAAATTTTCCATCCAGACGCACCAGTTCGACCAGTGCTGTCGATATCTCTTTAATATCACTGCGGATAGCCTTGAATTGGTCGCTCATCTCTTGCCGAATCCGGTTAAGATCTTCACTCACTTAGCCACTCCCTTTGCTTTTTCATAAGTTCGCATACCGCCATACCCTACAAACCCTGTTGTGAAGGTCCACCAAAGCTCTTCTGGAATAGCTTTAAATCCCGCGCTGACATTTTCATAAAACTGTTGCATCTCCACAGGGAAAAACACCCCCACAAACGGTGCAATAATTACCAACGAAATCAAGATGAAATAAAACACATACAAAAATGACGGCCGTGCACGGCTGGTCCATGGATCTGCTGAATTGGCCTCAGCCATAATGGCCGCCATACGGGTTTCCAGCTCGGCCATTTCGCCACGTTGTTGCATGGCCAGCAGCTCCTGCTGGGCTTTGGCCTTGGCTTCTGGATCTGGAATGAGTTTGTCGATCAGCTTGCCGCCGATATCCAACAAACTGCCTGCTACGAGGTTAAACATAGTTGTGCCTCCGTTAGCAGTGAATAGCTGAAATACGCGCCATACTGATTTACCGAGACAGCGGCCAGCGCCATCAGCAAGTCAAAATCAAGTGGCGATGGAATAACCTGGCATCCAGCAGACCACTTGCCGACTATTGATGACGGCATGTTTTCATTCGCTCGGTGCAAGTTGATACCAAATAATCCGGTGTCGGTTGGTACGTTTTCGGTATCCAGTGTTTTATCTTGGTTGCTGTCGCGATAGACAGTCATTTCTTTGCACTGCACTAACGCTTTGTATTTACCCTGGTGAGTGCCTATACGCCAGCATCCAGGATAATGACCAGGTACCAGCACGGCGGTACCCAATGTATTAATCGGGTTTTCTCGGTAATGCTCGCCTGGGTCGGTGGTAAAGCTGAAAAAATGCAAATGCCAGCGGCCGGCAACCATATACAAAATCAGTAACGCATCATTAAAACGATTTGAATCGTGGTCGGCAGCACGTACACCGACCAGATTCAAGTTGTAATCGCCCTGATAAACCGGATAGCCCATACCTTCCATGATGGTGATCAGGGCTTCGGGGGTTAGCCTGGTTAAACTAGCCAACACTTGGCTCACCATTAGCCACATGCATTAAGGGAACATCAATAATGTTATTTAAGATGTACTGGTCGACAGTAGTTACTTTCGAACCATTGATCTTGTGTAGTTTTTGATATTTTTCAAAACCTGATAGATCGGGATCACTCATAATTTCGGCACGACGCAACAGCTCTTCATTTGCTGCTTTCAGCAACGTTGAGCGGTTTTGCTGCATGCCTTCAATGATCTGCACTTGTTCCAAATCTGCATTACTCAGCAAATGTAATTTGGCGGTAACTTCTTTAACCGAACCAGTCAGCAGCGTTTTAATGGCCGCATTTGGATCGACTTCAATTGGTTTTTCAGCTGGTTTAGCACCTGGTTTTAAATGCGCCGGTAAATCACGCGCATGAAAATAGCGTACTTCACCTGGTGGAATCATTCGGCCGGCGACAGGCTTGGGAAACTTACCGGTATTTTCAATGGGAATTAAATCTTGCATGGCTCACCTCAATAGAAGTGTCCCGCCCTGCCATCAGGGCGGGACGGGTTTATCTAGCCTGCTTCCCGTGCAACACGCGCGGTATTACTGAACAATACCAACGAGCTATAAGCTCGTTTGAGCGGCGTTGGGGTATGCAACACAATGAATTGGTCGCCGTAGGCTTCTTTTTTGCCTGTGAAGCGGCCATTTTCATCACGTTGATTTTCCAGCTCACCCATAGCCCAAGGTTTCATCATGCGCATGCGGGTAACCCCACGCTCACCAATGACCACACGCTGGTCGCCCATATGTAGGCCAGGGGCCGAGGTTTTGTAGTTAGGCACATCTTTAACGCGGCCCAGATTACCGTTGGCACTTAAATCCGTACCATTCCGAGCATTGTTGGCGCCAAACTGTTTAGCCCGTTCGACGCTATTCATAGTGGTACCTGACATGAGACCAAAGTTCGCCTGGTGGAAACGATTGTCTTCAATTTCAGATTTACGTAAGCCGTAGCGATATAAGAAACCATCCCAATGCACATCAGCCTCAGCACTACCCATATCAGTATCAAAGGCAAAGCTGTTGGTTGCACGGCTGTAGCTGGCGCGAATAGTGTGCGCATCGGCCGGGGTGACGATTGCACCAGCCTGGTCGACCAACATCAATTCGCCCATGTTGAAGTCCAGCGAGTAGTAAGTGCCGGCATCTTGTTCACCGGTACCGTCGAATTCACTGATTGCGGTAAAGCCTGATCCAGAGTTGTATTCAATAACTACTGGGTTAGTGGTATTGCCGACTTGCGCGCCCTTCAGATCAAAGATTTGGCGCGGACGTACGACGGGGAAATGTGCCAGCACAAACACGTTATTAGTGCCATCAACATCAGTGTCGATAACTTCCTGATTGATGGGAATCGCGCCAAACTCATCCGAGCTTTGCAGAATCTCATTAAAGATCAGCTGCTCAGTATCTTCACCAACGATCCGGGCGGCGTTATTGACGTTTTCCATAACCGCTTCATAGTTCAGGATGCCGCTACCAGTCAGGTAACGCAGTTCATCAGAAACTTCAAAAGCAATTTTTTGTGGGATGGGATACGCATTATCAGACGTTTGAATAATGCCACCTCGACGAATGCCTTGTCCTTCATAACGACGGGTATCACCACGACCTGCAGCCGAATCATCACGATAGCTGTACGGAATCATGGCTGAAGCGGCAAATGGCAATGTGCCGGCATCAACAAACTGTAAACCAACGAGGTTATATAGCGCCTCACGGATAACAGTACGTTCAAAAATGGCCGGTACTTTAACGTCTGAAACGCTACCTGCACCGCCCGCCAGCATTTTGTGTTCTTCACGCAGCTGTGCCGCGTGTTCGTGATCATATTGTGCCAGTGCTTTCTCGGCTAACGTTTTGTTTTCGGTCTGCAGCTCACCACCGGTATTACTGAAGCGTTTTACTTTAGATTTGGTGGAAATACCCAAACGTTGATCAACCGTTTCCTGCAGGGCTTTTACACTGTTGCTGTCATCGACAGTGATGTGAGCATTGCCAGCGACTTGATAACCCATGCTGGCCAATTGTGTGCTAACGGCCATATCGGCGGCCAAGCTCAATTGGTTTTCAGCAAGTCGTGTAATTTGATCAGCCGACATTTCAGCATTGATCAATTCGCGAGCACTGCTGAGTTTTTTCTGTGCTGGTTCAGATAAAGCTTTATATGATTCGTTTTCTGCCAGCTTTTTATCAAACAATGCCTGGTTATCACTCAGTTTTTTGGCAGTAGCTGAATCAGCTTCCTGCTGAGTTTTGGCAGCATCTGACAAGATGCGTTTAACATCATCTTCAGATAATGTTTTGGCCGCTGGATTAGCTGGGTCTGGGGTCACGACAGGTGTGGCAGGGGTCGGCATTTGAATGCTAAGCGTGACAACTCTATCGCCAATTTGCTCAGCCAACTGCTTGCCAGTAGCTTCAAATGATTCCTGAAGCGCTTTAAGTGCCACTTCATCATCACCCAGCGGTTTAGCGGCTGTTTGAAAGGCTTCAGAAAGTTGTTTTTGTACGTCTTCTGATAACTTCAATGCGGCCAATGACGCCAATAATGCTTTTAAAATTTTGTTCATGTTCAGATCCTCATTCAATAATCGGGAGATACGGTCTGATACCAGCGTCATCGGTGCGCCATCCAGCGCCTCTTCGGATAATTGCACACGATCAAGGTGCTTAATGACGGGTCTCGGGGTTAAGCCTGCCCCCAGTAGGGTCGGGCCATGTGCTTTGCGATGTTCATTGTCGATAAAGTTTTCATCGAACTCTGCAGAAACGTAAACGTGCCCTTTTTTTCTGATAGCTTCGATGCCGTATTCGGTCAGCTCGACCTCACCACGTAGCTTGTTTCCATCCAAAAAAAGCCGTTTGAAAAAGCCAGCAGCACCTAGGTGCGGCATGTGTCCAACGTCCAGCACGATATCCTGGCCAAAAACACCAGCAGCGAAGTTACTAACCATGCTGAGCAGCATTTCTTTGGTGATATCAAAGTTGCCATAGCGTGGATCAAAAAAATTGCCAGTACGGGTAACAGTGACAACCGTCGAGGTTTTATCCTCTGCAAGGAACCGGGCATCCACCCGATCGGAAATAAAACGAATCTTGCGTGGTTCGTTATCGCTTAATCTAAAAATGCGTGGTTTCTGCATACCTATCGTCCATAAAAAAAGCCTGACAAACCGAGGGGCTCGGTCTGCCAGGCTTTTCGCTTCAGGGCGTTATACCTTCTAGCGGTATGCAGTTTCTAATATTGGGTCAAGCAAAACAGGGGGGAATTAGGCTTACACGCCTAGTTAAAAAATTAGCCCCATCATGTTACAACCCTTCATTGGTGATGAATGAAAAATCCTATCAACTTTCGGGTTTAGGATTTGACAGCTGTTTATATAGTGGGGCAACAAATCTAGGCAAACAAGCAGAGCTGGTCAAACGGAGTAGATGCTCCCGCCAAAAAGGCCAAACGTTATGAACAACGTTAAATTTAAAAAATTCTTGAACAGCCTCATCTCTTAAACCTTTTTCAACTTCATAAACCGCGATAAATTCAGCAATCACCTCGGCCATGACAGTTTCTGATTCGTCGGAAATATATCGGGCTCCAAACTCAACTTTTACCCGAGCAAGATCAACCTTAACAGAAGGTTCGCTTGACTCCATTACTTGAGCTGAAACACTAAATCGCGTCTGCTGAGAAATATCTTCAGCATTCGACTTATCGTCAAAATCATCATCCCTAACCAGAGAGCCTGCATTAAACCTAATATCAATAAGTTCGACACATTTAATAGCTTCTTGAATAAGCTCCTGATTCATTATGAAGCCTTTTGATATTTAGTCTGTGGCACAAGTGTCCGAAGATGACCTTTAGGTTTATAATTCACCTGCACAGATTCAGAATTAATCCGTACTTTAGACCTAGGCAAACCTTGTCCCTCTATAACTGTTATATAAGGTCTTTTATTTATAATTGTTAAGTCATCTACTACAGATCTCATAGTCGCAACTTCTCTAAAAAGACCATTATATTTAAGGCAAAGTCTTATCAAGGTATCCATGGCTTGACTTTGAGTCACCTCACCACGCTCATACTTTGAAAAAGCATTTTTACCACCACCAAAAATACTTGCAGCCAAATCTTGGTTTATCCCCAAAGCATCTCTTGCATTACGTATTTCCTGCGGAGTAAGAAGCCCGTCACTTTCACATTTAGCTTTTTTGAACGCTTGATCATTTTGCTTTATTTGATCTGTACTAATAAATTCATATCCACAGTTAGCGCATAAGCTGTAACGCATGGAGTATGACAAAGTTTTATCTTTATAATTTACCGTCGCAGTATCAGTTAAAACATCCACACTGCCCTGATTGCAACGGACACATTGAATGCTCATCTTTTTCTCCTTAATTGTTTACTTTCTCTGCAAATGAAACGAACAAAGCTGTATACAAATTTGATTGTTTTGTATTAAAAGCTTTATGTAAAGCTCGTCTTCATGCTGATTACTACCTGCTAGTTGGTAGCGTGTTTTGTAAACATCTTGTCTTTCCCCATCATAATTCACCGTATGACAAAAATCGTTAACTAATAAGCTACATAGACAATTTAGAACATCATTTAATTCATAATTTAAATTCTGAATATCCAGCTGAACCCTTCTACCGGCATACTGAATATGCCCTTGGCTTGCTAGTTGTCGTACTGTTTCTAAGTCATAAAAGGGTTCAGACACATTAACACCTAACCATTATGGTTACAAAAGATAATACAAGAATTCTGCAATTTGTTCTCATTTTTTACCAATTTCGTTCAGATTTCTCTCATCCCGACTGTAATAAGTTAGGCGGTAATAATCATAGCATGTAGCTATATACGATAAATAAAAGGCAATTCTACCCAGTTTTTACATTGACATTTAGCTCGAATACTATCAGCCAACACTTTTAACACGCGACTTTTAACTACATCTCCATCAAAAATCATTTTTCCGCAGTATGGACAACGTATGGTTTCACGATCCTGCTTTTTGGGTAAATTACTGATTGCTTGCATTAAAGGTTTTCTCCATCAGGAAAATAATCACTGATATCGATTTCAGGGTCATTAGTTTGGATGGCATTTTCCAGCTTATTAATAAAACGGTCTTCAACCATCAGTGTTTCTTCAAACCCAGAAAAGAACGGATAAAAACCAAACTTATCGTAAAACCGGTCTAATACGTCATCCAACTTAGCTTGTTGCTTTTCATTACTCATTGCTGACGATCTCCCGGTAACGCTGTGTAGTAGCAGGCATAAGCCTGTCCATTAGTTTAGCCCAAAAAGGTTCTTGCCCCCCAATCAGCGTAGTGAAGTTTGCAAAAACTTCGGTGTATTGATTCTCTTTAAATTGTTTGTAGTAGGAGTTTTGGTGCCCGCCAAGTCCCCAACCGCTAAACCCAGCAAGCCTATTTTTTGATGCCGAACCCAGTAAATCGGAAAAATGTCCCACGAGCCCTTTACCATGCACCTTTCGACGATATCCGCTTATATTGGTGTCATCGGGAATCAGATTTATCATTAACTGATATACATCGCGTCGCTCGATTGCGGTAATAATTCTCGCCAGGCGGACATCACCTTCAGCCGTTCCTAGTGGCAGTATGAAATCCTTGTCCATCGCATCTTCGATTTCATTTAGCGTAAAACCAACCTTACGTGCCATTTGATCAATCTCATTACGCCGAGATTGTGGATCGGTGAGATCCCCTAATCGGACAGATACATTTTCAATAGCAACACGATTGTCATTAAACCTTTCACGCTGTTTTGTACTGGCACGACCTAAACCCGCCAAATTAGTCAAAGAGCGAGTTTCACTACGCATCGGACCACTAAAATCGTCCATTGATGATCGAAATCTTACTGGAAGACCTTGCTTACGAGCGATTTCATTATCCAAATAGTGCCCGTATTCATGTCGCCAAGTCCCCTGGGCCCGTCGTTGGTCGGTGGTATAGGTTTCAGACATTGATATTTGTTGTCGGCCGGAAACGTAATAAGCCCCGCCTCTCACAATATTTACACCGCCAAAATTGGCATCGTGACGCTCAATAGCTTTATGCACTACAGATTTTTGGGCAAATGAAGCTATATGCCAGGGAGTCTGACTAGCGTTATCAACCCACGGTCCAGAACTAGTTGATGAATTTGGTACCGATGTCACCGGTGTACTGTTTCCACCAATTTTAGGAATATCGATGCCCTGTTTTTCGAGCCTTGCCTTCAGCACATACCAGGGCGTTGCAATCATATTTTGTTGCAAAAACCCCTCTTTAAGCATCCAGGCCTTGCGGACACCGAGAATCTGTATCTGACGGCTATCACTTTGGGATTTTAGCCAATCCAATCGCTCAACTTTATTTTCTCGATCCTCTACCGTTATTTCATCACGCCAAACAATTTCTTCATAACTTAATGTATTGGGATGGGCTGGCAGTGGGCTTTTACCGAAGGGGTAAACACCTGGACCAAGCCCATACAGATTCGCCCGTGCGTGCATATCGCAGATATCTACTTCTGGATGGTTGGGTGAAAGTAAAAACCTAGTACCTATCGCATCCGGGTGAGATTCGGCTGTATTACGATAGGCCTCAATATGGGATCGATTAATTTCGGTACGGAAAACCCGAAGTGCATTACTGTAGGGGTTGCCCTCTGCAGTCAAGAGTGCCGCAGATGCCTTACGGCTAACAGCACTTGCATTGGCCGCTCGTATATTTTGAGAAACAGAAGAAGGAACACCTTCACCGCGGCTGAGAAATTCACGTGCTGCCTGAGCTGCTGAATGGCCTTGAATAATGGCTGTTTGAATATTATCACCCACGACTCGCTTGGCATGATTATCAAGACGCCAGAGTCGATCTGAAAGCTGCAGGCCATCAGCATCCATGAATCTTTTTGCCTGGGCAACGGCATCATTGGCAATACGAGTAAGAGTGCTATTTAACTCACTGGCAACTTGCTGAAAAGGTGTGGTAGCCAGTACTGCAGTTTCCAGCATTTTTTCATCGAGAAGCTGATTACGCATTGCGGAGAGTTGATCTATCTGAGCTTCAGTTTGCCCCAACAACTCACGCATGACATCTAACCTCAACGTTCCGTCTCGATCTGCATAACTATTAACAATTTCACCAATCTGATATGCAGAGCGGCGGTAAAGCTCGGTCAATTCATCTAACGCCTGCCGGTCCAGTCGATTCGCACCCGCTCTGACGGCGGTGGATGCTCTCTTTATGCTGGATTTTATCTGCGTTCGGCGATTATCAGCCATTATTTATGCTCGTGGCGGATTCACCCTTGGGCGCGTTATTAGGTGTAATCCTAACGTTAGGGCCATCAGGATTGGCTGCGCTCTCTGGATAAGGATCATCACTCTCCGCCTCAGCTTTTATCTGTGCCAACACTTCTGAGGAATTCATGCCAGCCACATCCCAGACTAATTCTCGCGGCACACCCAAAGCTTGATGTTTGAGTGCCAGATCGGCACGTTGATTTGGCGTATCGGTGCGACGCTCACTGAATACCACACTGAATTCATAACTTTGCGGGTTAATCCCCTGCAGCAACAGGTCAATTTTGAAAGAGCTTTCATAAACGGAGGCCTGAACATCCTGCATCGAGTCAATTTCATCAAAATAATCACGCTTAAGATCTTCGAGAATGTCACGACTCAGATCGCCGGTATAACCAAACAGGCCTTTTGGTGCAGGTGAACCTGCATAGAAGGTATCGAGCAAATAATTTACGTCAGCGATTTGGTCAAGGCTGGCATCACCTTGAATCGGCGCAACACTGCCCTCTTTGTTGAGATAATAATCAGTTGTTATTTGACCTTGCTCAGCTTCGACTTTTGCCTGGTAATCATTGAGCTCTTCTTCAGTAGCCCCCTTTAAGATATGTGCTAATCGAAGAGGTGCGCGAAGATGCCGACGAATCACCAGGTCTTTTTCGGTCATGACCAGCTTTTGCCAAACTTCACGGTTGGCGTCGAGATAAGGCCTTCCAAGCGCACCGTTATCATCGAAGCTGTCTGGAGTAAGTCTGGCAAGTTGCAGTTGCCAAAGTGCAAAAGTGGCAATCACTGTTCCGGTGGTTAGGTCGATTTGATTGTAAGCTTTTTGTGTATCATGGAATTGGCCATTAGTCTGGACCAACGGTAAAACCGTCTCAGCTGGCATCCGAATCAATCCAGATACTCGCCCTTGTTTATCCAGTACCAGCTGCAGCGGTAAATTTCCTTCCATAGCAAGACCTCGTGCATCCGAGAGCAGCTTTTGGTGATTTTTTAGCTGTGTTCGTTGCTCAAATGTCTTCCAGGCATTGATGATCCGTTTGTTTTTACTAGCGGTTTTGAGTTTAAGGCCACCTTTCACTGCTGTAGCGGCCATGCGCTTATGAAGCTTTTTGACCCTGCCATCGCGACGATCCATTTCACGGATATCCATGATCGATTGTCTAAGGTCAGGATCCACCCATAATTGTCGATAAACATATTTAAGGCTGTTTTCTGGAGTTGCCCTGGTACCGATTTCCGAGGTTTGCTTGTTTTCACCAGGTAATTGTGTGATGTCGACTTGAGCCGGTGAATTTTGACGGCTGAAGTGGTCTTTGAGTCTTTGAATAAGTGACATATCAATTCATCCCTATGGCATGAGGCATGTTGCCGAGTAGTTGATCATATGATTGAGTTCGGGTTGCGATGACCGTCTTCACGTCTGTAGCACCACGGGTAGTGATCGCCCAAACACCGGCCATGGCAGCATCGAAAAGGTCATCGCCAAGTTTGCTGTTGGCCCGTTTATAACTGGCATAACTGGTTTTGGTTTTGACTGGAACGATATTGGGCAACTGCCGGATAAAATCCTGCATATCAAGCAGCTCAGCCGGGACATTCATATCATCGAAATACGGAATAGCAGCCTGGTTATTGTGAAATACGCTTCGTAACTGCTGTGCCATGGCATGTTTGGTCATGCCTTCAAATCGCAGCGGTGCAAACGGCCAATGTGACCAGGTGCTGGCAGTACTGTCACCGTCACCTATACTACGACGGTCGATATCCGTAAGGCCTTCGCCATACAGCTCATCATTCAATTGCGTAAGCATGCCAACACCATAGGCATCGCCAATGGCATAATCCGGGTCAAAGTAACGCCATAAACCAATCAGATCACGCTTCACCACATTATCATCAGCCCCGGCCGGCCATGTTTTAACGAAAGGAAATGTGACGAAATTGCCAATCTGCTCAACCACCACCAAAGCGTGTTTGGATGAATGTGGATCCTCACCATGGCCACCGGCATCGTAACCAAATGCCAGCAGACCATTTTTTTTACGCTTAATGCCAGGTAAAGGTTCGGCATGTTGAAGATTGGCTGCCAAACCCACGGTAAGTGCCCGGCGAATATGCTTTTCCCATATCAAATTACGAGCAGTGACATTTTTGCAGAGCAGCTGCCGAAGATATTCATCGGGCGCCAATTGAGAGCGCATCTGCATGATGAATGATTCGTTGAGAATGCCCATTTCAATACCAAGGTAGGCATTAATGATCGTCAAAACGTGATAATGCCCTGCTGCAATCAAATCACTGAGCGTATCTGCACCCTTTAAAACACCAGTAATACGAATCTTGGGCTCATTCACAGAATCTTTACTGGCTCCTAACCGACGGGTTGCACCCATGGTGAGTAAAAAGCGTGAATTCAGACGGTCTGCAGGACAATCATCAACCTCTTCAATACTACCGACTGTCATGTCGGCACCATCAATTTGCGCCATGATGCCGTATGCTTGGGCAACACTACGATTCGCAAGTTGAAATTTGGTATCGGACATTTGCTTTCTACCTGACTTGAACATCAGATAGTTGTCTAAGATTTGCGAACGACGGATGGCATCCAGGTGATAATTCAGGTTAATGATGGATTGTGCTTCTCGAGGGGCAACAATACCCAACTCCTGATCGGCATGAGTGGCTATATATTTGAGGTTGTGAAGCTCTTTTACAGCGGTTTTACCTGTACGCCTGCAGGAGTAATCAATCGTATTGGCATACTGATCCATTTCGATACATTTGAGTACTTGAGCAGCATCTAATTCGACGTTGTGAACGTGTTTATGCCACAGAGCATGATCATCAGCGAACCTCATTATTTCACGCTCGGCGACATGCGTTAGTTCAATACGTTTGGCGGCGTTGACTCGCTCAGCCATTGTTTCCGTACTCGATCACAACAGGATCTTCATTTATTCGCCGCTGACTGTTTTTAATCATGTCGGCAAGTGCTTCCAGTTGACGGGTTTGCTGTTTTTGGTATTCCAGCAGTGACGCTTTATTCTCATCACCACCGGATATGTTCCCCATATTATGTGGATCGGCTTCGGCAGTTTTAACCGTCATACCCATGTCAGTTAATGACATACCGTTTCGGCTGATGAATTCGGACAGGACCTTTAGAAGTGGATGAGCTCTGACTTCCTCTATCAGTCGACGATTGCCATCCGTATCTTCATATTCAGCGATATGGAAACCACCATCTTTATCGAATGAATAGGCTGGGTTTCTGAGTGCGACACCTTCACTGGTAATTGCCAGAATAATGTCATCAATAATCGCCTGAATACTTGCCTGCAAATCTGACCGGATATCAGTCAATAAACCCGGATCCTGTGTCTCAAATGCTATCTGGTGACGCATAAAAAGCTCTGTTCGCCGCATACAAGCCACACTTGCAGCACATTCATCCCAATCGATATCGCAAGTATTGCAGTGAGGATAACTGCCAGGTTTGGCTGGAAAATATTTGGCCACACGCGCCTTAAGGCCGTGTTTCATTGCATTAAAACGAGTTCGGATAGTTTCTTCGGCTGTTGGATGACCTGCAATATTATCGGCTGCAGCAGACTTGCCTTCCGGTGTTTTTGGGCCGGTATGTTTGCCATATGACGCCATTAAGCCCTGTTCCCAATTCGCCTGGGCAGCTTCAGCATCACAAATAGGACAGATAGCGAAATATTGGTAAGGATGGCCGCGGCCTGGAGCGTCTAAAACGCGATCTGGTTCGCCAGCGAATTTATGTCTGCAATCTGAGCAGGAAAAATTCACTTCTTTGAGCTGTGAAAATGGGTCACGGTTTTTTGCCATGCTGCCAATAACACCACAGCATGACAATCAAAACAGGGGGGAAAAAGGCGTTTTAACCGGTGTTCTGCCTAATGATTCTCGATATATGGGACGTGTGCACATTCTCACCAAGGTCACGGGCCACAATATCGTGAATTTGCCGAGGCTTATACCCATCGTTGTGCAATGACATGATGTAACGATTCCGCTGGAACCGCATGAAAACCTCAAATTGGGGAACATATACACGATGACCGTCATCACCGGTTTCAGCGAGCATACTTAGATGATTCCAAGCGACTATAAACACATCAAAACCGAGTTGCTGAGCAAGACCACGCCATTTCCCATTGATGCCGACTTTTGATAAATCGTCAATGCGTGGGTCGCGAAAATTTTTTTCCGAAACTTCAAAATCAGTGCAGATATCTAGGTACCGTCCTCCCTGCTGGGCAGGGCTGACCCCTTCATTCCGAGCCCCCACCCCATCACTTGGTTGATCTTTCTGTTTCATTTCGTTCATACAACTGCGCTTTTGTTTATCCAGAGCCATGCTAACCCCCTGTTTGTTCATGTCATACATCCTCATAACTGCGCTTTATTGAATAACACGCAGTAATTATTTCTCAGCACCAATTAGCTTTAGGCCGTTTGAAAGGTGATTTCCGAAGACCCCTGCACCTACTCGCCAGCATCCATTAAGACTAGGTTTATGAAATAGGCGTGGCACAGCCAATAACTTTTCCAAGCACCATGCACGACCAGATAGGGATGTTTGTCTATGCGTCATGGAAATCAGGAATTCAGGTGTTTAACCAGGTCGGTTACTGGTGTGCGCATCTTGCCGAGTGGATTAGCCCGGTCAACATCTTCAGTCAGCTTACGCATGGCAAGTCTGGTGTAAATCTCGGTGGTGTCTGCCCGTTCATGGCCAAGCAAAGCCTTGAGAGTAAGGATGTTCACATCACTCTCTATCGCTTCCGTACCATACAAATGTCTGAATGCATGAGGATGTGCCACACGCGGATCAACGCCCGCTTTGTCTGCATATTTGGCCAGCATATCGTTAACACTTCGGGCTGCTATACGCCGCTTCTCACCAATGTATTCATGCCTCTTAACTAAGTAATTCCTGGTGGATACAAACAGCACCTGGTCACCATCACTAAGGTGCCGGTCAATAGAGTCCAGTTCGGTGTGGCCAAGGTAGGCTCTAATTAGCAGCATGCACTCTGCAGGTGCGGGAATCAGCCGCTCCTTTTTACCTTTCTCTATTGTCCGAATGATTAATCGCTGCAGGCCTTTGTGATCTTTCGCCCAAATGAGGCTGGATTGATTCAGGCTACACAAACCAGAAACACGCATACCACAACCAATCAATAAAGACATCATCGCTGCATCACGAATACCAATGAATGAATCGAGGTCAGGCGCCATTAACAGCTTTTCAGCATCGGATAACGATATTGGTCTCGGAAGACGTCGCCCAAAGGTTGGATATTCGAGTGAATCAGCTGGGTTTGATGAGATATGCCCTACACGTTTGGCCCAGGCATAAAAATTACGCACTGCAGCAACAACCACTGTGCGAGATCTGACGGAAAGTTTCCGTTCAAAAAGCTGCCGGCCAGTGTAATCCTCCAACTGCTCCAGCGTTACCGATGACAAATCACGGCCATCAAGTGCCGCAATAAAATCGACAAGATAACCACGGTATTTATTAATAGTTTGATCTGCACGCCCCTTAGACATTGATAACCATCTAAGCCAATCGTTAATAACGGCAGCATTATCCATAAGTATCACCCCAAAAAAGTGACCAGGGGCAGCGCAACTTGCGGACCCGTGGATATGCACCAATTATATCATAACCAACTGTTTTATATAGAAATTAATCCCCGCACAAATCCGCAACTTAACTGCGGGGGCCGATCTTAGTTGTGGGGTTCATTTCATTTTCACTGCTTGAATACTTCCTGACTTGCGGATCAGCCTTTACTCTATATATCTCTCTTTTTTTAATAAAAAGAACAAGATAGATAGATATAGGGCTTATTGAACGAAAATGAGCGCGCGGAGGAAAATGGCTAAAGTGCGTAGAAAAATATCAAAAAGGTGTAGATTTCAACAAACCTGAAAAGAAAAACGTCTCAAACATCAACAACTTAACCAGTCCATCCACACAATCCGCGATTCAGAAGTGTTATACCTCTATAGGGTTTGAGCGAAGCGAATTAAGCGCAGTCGCCGAAGGTGCTGCGCGCCAATTTACTCGTTTGGGGGTGCGGGGGTAGTTAAATGACAAGGTTAACCGCTGTTTTAGCGTCGATAAAGTGGGATTTTCAGTGAGCTAAGATGTGTGATACTCAATGTTTTAATATTTTAAATCTGTCAAAAAGGACTTAAATAATGGATAAAAACCAGAACCACACTCTTTATATTGCACTTACTTTATGCTTATTGGTTTTTTTATTTGTCATAGGTGCATTTTTATGGTTTTTTCAAAATTGGACCATTGGAGATCCAACAGATTTTGCTGATTTCGCCACTTACTTCGGTAATATGACATTGCCACTTTTAACAGGCGCCTCGTTGGTTTTTTTAGCTATCACGATTAGACATCAAACCAACTCTTTGAAGCTGCAAAAAAATACAGAGATACGTAAAGAGATAGAAGATAACTTAATATATCATTATGATTACTATGAAAAACTAATACACCAGGTGTTGATTCCGAAGCCTGAGAATTCTCTAAGTACTGATTTTGCTCATTCAGTTTTCGGCTTAATTTCCTGCAATGATTACTGTCAAGGCAATCAACTAGGAAATAGTTTCTTTGATCCTGAAAATGAGATTTCAAAACTAATATTTTATATAAAAAACCCTGAAAATTACTTTTCAATGCCTGTAATTTCGCACTTTATGGAAATCAAGGATGAACACTCCTACATAATTGTGACTACAACTGAATTGGTTAAACACCTTAATAGTACCTGGGTCATTGATTCGTACATCAAACGAGCAAGCAAAATAACAAAGAACTTAAAGGATATTAATTTAATATCTGAAGAGTTCGCTGATATTTATGAAAAAAACCTGGCAGAGGCACGAACTGAAGCATTGAAATGAGTAGTTTAATCAAAACACTTACGCAATTGTTCAAAATGGGACACAACTAACCATAGATATAGAGGGATAAACTTCGCTCACCCTTGGGGACGCCATATTAAGGCAAACCAATATTTACATTTATTGGGTGTTTACAAAAAGGCGGTGAGATATCTCACCGCCTTTTTTGTTTTTCATGTTTGTCTTCCTTTACTTCGCTATGATGCTCACAGATAATCAACCAACGTTTCCAATGGTGGTTGACATGACATTCAAAGTTTCTTCAGGTAAGTTCTTTCGCACATCTATATCCAGAGTCACTTTCATTCAGATTTTGAGTTTGTTTTCGATGCTTATTTTAATGCCATCAGTGAAAGCAAATGAGGAAAACACAGAATCCTTTGTTGCTGAATTTGAGATTCTTACTGAGGATAATCTTTCTCAGTATGTCAGCCAGATGAGTCAGCGTTATTACGAGCAGGTGGAATTGCTCAATAAATATTTTCAGCTATACCAACAAAAAAACGATCCTCGGGGATTTAATGTCTGGCATCTGAGGGGCTTTACACCGAACTTTAGCGCGATAAATGCTGAGAATCAGCTGATTGCAGCAGCCAACGACAAATTTCTGGCGGAGCGGCCTGAAAAAGCATTAACCACGATTTTTGCTGAACTTAGGGATATATCTGTCAATCTGATGGTGGCTTTTCGCGATAACGATCCACAGGCATTCAAATTGGCGAAGGCAAAAGTGAAAGAGCATAAAGAACAGATTGCTACCTTGCTCAAAGCACATAATCTGGATAAAGAAATCCAGGATATCTCGTTGAACTAACGCACCCTTCTCAGCATAAAGATGCCTATACCGGCAAAGATGATGGTTGGCAGGGATGCTGCCAGCCAGGGCAATACTCCAAATACCAGCCCCATATGCTGAAAGCTCTGGTTAAACAAGTGAAAACCTATTCCCACCAGTACGCCAACCAGAATACGTCCACCAATCGGTGCAGAACGTAATGGACCAAAGATAAACGGTACGGCTAGAAATACCATCACTGCTGAGCTTATCGGCATCATAATTTTGCTCCAGAATGCCAATTGATATTGTCCAACAGCCTGATGGTTGGATTTCAGATAGGAAACATATTCAATCAAGCTCCATACCGGTAAAAATTCCGGTGGTACTACAACCACATTCAACATGCCAGGATTGAGCTTGGAACGCCATTTGGCTCGCTCAATCGATCGGACTTCTATACCACCCTCATCTATGGTGCTTTGCACCACATCAAGCATCAGCCATTCATTATTCTCATAACGGGCTTCTCTGGCTTGGGTAACGATACGTAATTGATGTTTGTCGTCAAACTCATAAACCTTGACACCTTCAAAGCGGCCATCGCGATGAATACGCTGAATATGATTGAAATGGTTGCCATCACGGGTCCAGAAGCCATATTGAGTTTGGCTGCCTTCTGTTCCGGTTTGCGCCACGGTCTGAATCTGCATGGCTTTCTGTTCGGTCATGGGTCTGATTAATTCACCAATGATTAATGCAATGATCATCAAAATACCAGCAACCATCAGGACTGCTTTGTTGATATCTTTAACGGATACCCCCGCTGCCCGCATCGCCACTAATTCGCTTTGAGATGCCAATGTACCAAGCCCAATAACACTGCCTAACAGAGCAGCAACAGGAAGCAATTCATAGATTCGTTTTGGCATAGATAAAGCCAGATAAGCCAAAATATTGCTCAGCTGATAATCACCTTTTCCCAGGTCATCCAGCTCAGCGATAAAATCCATAAAGGTATACAGCGACATCAAAACCACTAAAACTAAAGCGGTACTGCCTAGAATCGTTTTACTGATATAGCGTTGCAGAATCATGCTGTTTTGGGTCGCTTACGTTGATGCCAGAGTCGTTTGAGATTTTGCCGGTTTTGTAATATCAGCATAATGCCAATCATTAATAAATGTACCCAAATCGCCCCGAACCAGGGAGCCAGATCGCCCTTTTCCACCCAGGCCCGGGTGACACCTAATAAATTACTGTAAATCACATAGACCAATACTGCGGGGAAAAAGCCGGCATATCGCCCTTGCCTTGGACCTGTATGCGCTAACGTAATGGCAATGACACTCAAAATAACAGTCATAACCGCGCTGGAGACACGCCACTGAATTTCGGCCAGATCCTGCGGTTCACCACGCTCCCAGAGCTCGGCTGTGGGTAAAGACTTATGCCGTTCGCGAACCTGTACTGATTCACCACGTTCAATTAACATGCTATGTGTTGCATATTTGGCAATACGAAAATCCAGATCACCGGCATTGCCTTCATAACGATAACCATCTTCCAGAATCAGATATTTATCACCACTTTCAGTTTCAATCTCAAATCGTCCACGCTCGGCTCGGAAGATCAGCGGCTTCTCGTCACGATGAATTTCAATGAAGATATTTTCCATATGGCTTTTATCTTCGCTGAGCTTTTGCGAATAAAAAGTCCAGTCACCACTTTGGCTTTCCTTAAAACTGCCCGCCACCAGCCCCGTGGTATTGGCCGCCACCTTGGCTTTCTGTTCAATTTCATAGCGCCCGGATAAGACATCAGGAACAATCAGCAGGGCTAATACACCCGTGATAATTGCCATTGCGCCACTGAATATGACAACATTTCGCAATATGCGGTTACCATCAATACCGCAGGCGGCAATCACCGTCAGTTCGTTATCCGAGCTCATTCGTGACAAACTGAGTAGCACCGCCAGAAATGTGCCTATCGGCAACAAAATGGATAGCGCGCCCAGCGAATTAAGCCACAATAAATTAAAGATAACTTCAGCTGGCAAATTACCCACAGCGGCCTGAGCCAGATAACGGGCAAAGCGGGTTGCCACGTATATCAGCCATAGCACACCGATAACCGCTGTCAGTGAAAGTAAAAACTCTCGCAGCATATATCGGTCTATCAGGCTGAAACGCTCAACAAATAATCGTCTTAGGGCGGGCATTATTCAGTGGTCTTCGTTAGAATAGGCAGTCAGTTCGCTGCAGTAAAAAGCGCAGTCTAAACCATCTACATCAACAGGAGAAATCCATGCAGTATTTTGTGACCAAAGATGTTTTGCCAACGCAGTCGATTGACTGTATTGCCGTCGCCGTATTTGAAGGCAATCAACTGAGTCCAGCAGCAGCCACTTTAAACACCGCCAGCAATGGAACCCTGCAACGTGTTGTCGAACGTGGCGATATCAGTGGTAAACCGGGTCAAACATTGTTGTTACAAGATATCGAAGGTATTTCGAGCCCTCGCGTTTTACTGGTGGGCTGTGGCAAATTCGAAAAAACAACTGAAAATGACTTCAACACAGCCTGCATTACAATGGCTAAATGGTTAAATGACAGTGCTGCCACACAAGCCGTCAGTTGTCTGGCTGAAACGCCAGTCAAAGATCGCAGTACTGCCTGGAAAATCCGTCAAACCATTATCAATACGGAAGCTGCTTTATATCGTTACAGCCAAACCAAAAGTCAGTTCAAACCGGTAGATAAACCGCTGGCCAAACTGGGATTTATGGCTACTGAAGCCGATATTGACGCATTGGAGAAAGCTTGTAAAACCGGTGCAGCTATTGGCAAAGGCATGAATCTGGCGCGTGAACTCGGTAACTTGCCGGGCAATATCTGCACACCAACCTATCTCGCAGAACAAGCAATAAAGCTGGGGAAAGATTTAGACAATCTGGTGGTTGATGTACTGGAAGAAAGTGATATCGCCGAATTAGGCATGGGTTCATTCTTATCTGTCTCACGCGGTAGCCGAGAGCCTGCAAAACTGATCACCCTGAATTACGGTGGTGGCGGTAACAGCAAACCCATCGTTTTGGTGGGTAAAGGTTTAACTTTTGATGCGGGCGGTATTTCGCTTAAACCCGCTCCCGGCATGGATGAAATGAAATACGATATGTGCGGTTCGGCCAGCGTATTAGGCACCATTCAAGCTGTTGCCGAATTGCAGTTGCCAATCAATGTCATCGGGGTCATTCCAAGCTCTGAAAATCTGCCGGATGGTGATGCCAACAAGCCCGGTGATGTGGTGACCAGCATGTCCGGTCAAACCATTGAAATATTAAATACTGATGCCGAAGGTCGTTTACTGTTATGTGACGCGCTGACCTATAGCGAACGTTTTGAGCCCGATACCGTCATTGATATCGCTACCTTGACCGGTGCGATTATTGTTGCATTGGGCAGTAACGCTTCCGGTTTGATGGCTAACAACCAGGAGCTGGCAGATGACCTGCTCAAAGCCGGTAACGATAGTTTTGATCGTGCATGGCAATTGCCGTTGTGGGATGACTATCAGAAACAACTGGATAGTAACTTTGCCGATATCGCTAATGTCGGTGGTAAAGAAGCTGGCAGTGTCACAGCCGCATGTTTCCTGTCTCGCTTTACTGAAAAATTCAAATGGGCGCATCTGGATATCGCCGGTACGGCATGGAATGGCGGCAAAGAAAAAGGTGCCACAGGACGTCCTGTACCTTTATTGATGCAATATATTCTGAATCGTCTGGAAGACTGATAGCACATTCATGACTAAAGTCAGTTTTTACATTTTAGGCACAACCGATCCGCTTGACCGGCAGCAATTTGCCTGCCGGTTGGCGGAAAAAGCCTATCAACAAGGTCATCAGGTGTTTATCCATACTGAAGATCAGAATCAGAGTGAAGCCATGAATAGAGCCTTATGGGCTTTTCGGCCTGACAGTTTTGTACCCCATCAAATATTAGCCGCTGATAGTGAAATAGAAGCACCGGTTTTGATCAGTCATCAAAATACGGCTCCACCTAAACTGATGGATGTGTTAATTAATTTAAATCCGGTTCAGCCATTATTTTTCAGTCAGTTTGAACGACTGGCGGAAATTATTGATGGTGATGAAGAAATCAAAAAACAGGGCCGCGTCCGTTATCAGTTTTACAAAGATCGTGGTTATCATCTCGATACGCATCAGATAAACAATTAACGCAATCCGGCTCACTCATGACCGGGCACACATTAAGCGGGTATAATGCCCGCTTTTCTTTTTCCGAACAGACAAACGCAGAGACGCATGGACAAAACCTATAATCCCGATGCAATTGAACAACGCTGGTATCAACAGTGGGAACAAAACGGCGAATTTAAACCTTCTGGTGAAGGCACGCCCTACGCCATTATGTTGCCTCCGCCCAATGTCACCGGCAGTTTGCATATGGGTCATGGGTTTAATAACACCATTATGGATTTGCTCACCCGTTACCACCGGATGAAAGGTGATAACACATTGTGGCAGCCGGGCACCGATCATGCCGGTATCGCCACACAGATGGTGGTAGAACGTCAGCTCAATGCCGAAGGCAAAACGCGACATGATTTAGGGCGTGAGGCGTTTATTGAGCGGGTCTGGGATTGGAAAGGCGAATCCGGTGGCAATATTACCCGTCAGTTACGTCGTCTTGGATCCTCTCTGGACTGGTCTCGTGATCGTTTCACCATGGATGACAATCTGTCCGAAGCCGTGAAACATGTGTTCATCAAACTGCATGAAGAAGGTTTGATTTACCGTGGCAAACGGCTGGTGAACTGGGATCCGGTTCTGCATACTGCCGTATCCGATCTCGAAGTATTATCCGAAGAAGAAGCTGGCCATTTATGGCATTTCCGTTATCCACTCACCGATGGAAGTGGTCATCTGGTGGTCGCCACGACCCGTCCTGAAACCATGCTGGGTGATACGGCCGTTGCGGTACATCCGGAAGACGAGCGTTATAAACAGCTGATTGGCAAAACCATCACGCTACCTTTGGTAGGACGTGAAATTCCAATCATCGGTGATGATTATGTTGATCCGGAATTTGGTAGTGGCTGCGTTAAAATCACCCCGGCGCATGATTTCAACGATGCTGAAGTTGGTCACCGTCATAATCTGGAACAAATTAATATTCTGACGATTGATGCCGCCATTAATGACAATGCGCCGGAAAAATATCGTGGTCTGGATCGCTATGCAGCCCGCAAACAAATCGTTGCCGATTTCGAGGCTTTAGGATTACTGGAAACCATCCAGGATCACAAACTGATGGTGCCGCGTGGCGATCGTTCAAATGCCGTCATCGAACCATTATTGACCGATCAATGGTATGTCAAAGCGGATGTACTCGCAGCACCCGCAGTTGAAGCGGTACAGTCAGGCAAAATCAAATTTGTCCCGGCCAACTGGGATAAAACCTTTTATAACTGGATGGATGGCATTCAGGACTGGTGTATTTCACGGCAAATCTGGTGGGGCCACCGCATCCCGGCCTGGTATGACGAACAGGGCAATATCTATGTTGGAAAGGATGAAGCCGATGTCCGTAAAAAACACCGGTTGGCTGACACTATCAGTCTGAGACAGGATGAAGATGTTTTAGATACCTGGTTCTCTTCTGCTTTATGGCCCTTCTCCACTTTGGGTTGGCCGGCTGATGATGCCGCATTGAAAACCTGGTATCCGACCAGTGTATTGGTCACCGGTTTTGACATTATCTTCTTCTGGGTTGCCAGAATGATGATGATGGGTATTAAGTTTATGGATGAGGTGCCATTCAAGGAAGTGTATATCCATGGTCTGGTCCGTGATTCGCATGGCCAGAAAATGTCGAAATCCAAAGGTAATGTTTTGGATCCCATCGACATTATTGATGGTATTGATCTGGAATCACTGGTTGCCAAACGTACCAGTGGCATGATGCAGCCGCAACTGGCTGCCAAAATTGAAAAAGCTACCCGCAAGGAATTTCCGGAAGGGATTGCACCGCATGGAACCGATGCGTTGCGTTTCACTTTTGCCTCTTTAGCCACCACCGGACGTGATATCAATTTTGATATGAACCGTATTGCCGGTTATCGCAACTTCTGTAACAAACTGTGGAATGCAGCGCGTTACGTATTGATGAATACCGAAGACCAAGATACGGGTATTGATAACGCTGACGTTGAGTTAAGCCTGGCTGATCGCTGGATCATTTCGTTATTGCAACAGACTGAACAGGATGTTACCCGTGCCATCGACAGCTACCGCTTTGATTTGGCGGCGCAGGCAATTTATGAGTTTATCTGGAACAACTATTGTGACTGGTATCTGGAACTGTCCAAACCGGTCTTAAATAACGATGCAGCCAGTGACGCCGCCAAACGTGGTACCCGCCGCACCCTGGTTCGGGTGTTGGAAGCCACACTGCGTTTAGCGCATCCGTTTATGCCGTTTATTACCGAAGAAATCTGGCACACCATCGCCCCGTTAGCCGGTAAAACAGGCTCAACCATTATGCGTGAGGCCTATCCTATCGCTGACGAAAGCAAAATTGACAGCGCTGCCGTAGCGGATATGGAATGGGTGATGCAATTTATTAATGGCATTCGTTCTATTCGTTCACAAATGAATATCGCACCGAAAAAACAATTACCTGTGCTGCTTAAAGATGCTGCTGCGATCGATGAACAACGTTTGCAACAAAACCACGACTTTATCAGCCGTCTGGCCAATCTGGAATCGGTTGAATTGCTCAAAGGTGAAGCACCTGCGGCAGCCACCGCGCTGGTTGGAAAAATGGAAATTTTGATCCCCCTCGAAGGCTTGATCGACAAAGAAGCCGAGATTGCGCGTCTGGATAAAGAAATCAGTAAGCTGGATAAAATTATCAAACAATCCGCTGGCAAGCTGAGCAATGAAAACTATGTTGCCAAAGCGCCTGCAGATGTTGTTGCCAAAGAGCGTGAAAAACTGGCTGAACTCGAACAGTCATTAGGTCAGTTGCAACAACAACGTAACGCGCTTGGTTAAAGTCCTGAGTTCTTTCCAGGAACTTTACGCCTCAGTTAGTCTGTCAATATCAACATAATAAGCCGGTGTTTTCACCGGCTGCTATCTGTTGTAATAGAGACTATGACTACACAAGAATTTAATCCCAACGACGCTACCACCACCCCAATGACGCGGCTGCAGTTCGATAACCGTTTTGTAAGGGAGCTCCCCGCCGATCCGGATACTGAAAACGTTCGCCGTCAGGTGCTGGGTGCCTGTTATACCTTTGTGAACCCTACGCCTGTTGCCGAGCCTGAACTGGTCGCTTATTCCATGGATTTAGCCACCGACTTAGGCATCAGACCAGTGGATTGTGAAAGCCTGCAGTTTGCTAATGTGTTTGCCGGTAATGAGCTGCTTGAAGGCATGCAGCCTCATGCTATGTGTTACGGCGGACATCAGTTTGGCAACTGGGCCGGACAACTGGGCGATGGCCGGGCCATCAATCTCGGTGAAGTTCAGGATATTCACGGCCAACTGCAAATGTTGCAGCTCAAAGGTGCGGGCGAAACCCCCTACTCCCGTTCGGCTGATGGATTAGCGGTATTACGATCTTCGGTGCGTGAATTTCTCTGCAGTGAAGCCATGTTTCATCTGGGCATCCCCACAACCCGTGCTTTGAGTCTAGTGACCACCGGTGAAGGTGTGATCCGGGATATGTTTTACGATGGTCGACCGCAAACTGAACCAGGTGCGATCGTTTGTCGGGTTGCCCCCTCATTCCTTAGAATTGGTAATTACGAGCTATTTAATTCTCATGGTGATATCGACAACCTTAAATTATTAGTCGATTACACCATTCGCCATCATTATTCGCATTTAGGTGAACCGTCCAAAGCGACATATCTCGCCTGGTTCAAAGAAGTGTGTGAACGCACGGCAGATTTGGTGGTGCACTGGATGCGTGTTGGTTTTGTGCATGGCGTATTGAATACTGATAACACTTCGATTTTAGGACTGACTATTGATTACGGCCCGTATGGCTGGATTGATAATTACGATCCCGACTGGACGCCAAACACTACCGATGCAACGGGTAAACGCTATCGGTTTGGTCACCAACCGCAAATCGCTCAATGGAATCTGTTACAACTCGGCAATGCTATTTATCCATTAATTGATGACGTCGAGCCACTGCAACAAATTCTGACTGATTACGTCAAGCTTTACACGGATAAATGGCAAAAAATGCGTGCCGATAAACTTGGATTGAATGACTATCAGGGTGACGCCGATCATGAACTAAATCAGCAGTTACAGAAAATTCTGTTACTGGCTGAAACCGATATGACGATTTTCTATCGCAATTTGGCAGACGTGTCGTGTGAACAAAACGATCTCAGTGATGAAGACCTACTGGCACCGTTAATGGAAGCGTATTACGCTCCTGAGGCCCTATCCAAAGAGGATAAAAAAGATATCTGCAACTGGTTGAGACGCTATCAGCTGCGTGTGCAGCAGGATGGCACCAGCGACCTTGATAGAAAAGCCAGAATGAATCGGGTAAATCCGAAATATGTGTTACGTAACTATCTGTCTCAACAGGCAATAGACAAAGCTCATGATGGCGATTACAGCCTGATTCATGAACTTTTAGAGGTCATGCACCGTCCTTATGATGAACAACCTCAGTATCAGCATTACGCAGCTAAACGTCCCGACTGGGCAAGAGATAAACCCGGCTGTTCAATGTTGTCTTGTAGTTCATAACCTAAGGAGTTAACCAGATGAAATTGATTAGCGTGCTGCTTGCAGTATCAGTTTGGTTTTTTGCTGTTCCGGCTTATGCTGCCAGCGTCACTGATAAAAAGCTGCAAATTGACAAAGTTGCTGAAGGCCTCGGCATCCCATGGGGAATGGCAATTTTGCCCGACGGTACGATGCTGGTGACCCAGCGCGAAGGCAAGTTAAGCCTGGTCAATCTTGATTCTGGGGATAAAACGGATATCAGTGGTGTACCTTCAGTTAAAGCACAAGGTCAGGGTGGCTTTCTGGATGTGGCTTTATCACCGGATTATGCTGAGAGTGGCTGGATTTATTTCACCTACAGCAAAGATATAGATGGCCAGGGCGCAACTACACTCGCCCGTGCAAAGTTAGACGGCAATGCTTTAGCTGATTGGAAGGATTTAATAGTCACCCAATCACGCACCAGTAAAGGCCAGCATTACGGTAGTCGGATTGTGTTTGATCAGCAAGGTCATCTGTTCTTCTCTATTGGGGATCGTGGCGAACGTGATATGGCCCAGGATCTTAACAATCACAACGGTACCGTTCTAAGGCTAAATCTTGATGGTAGTGTTCCGCAGGACAATCCTTTTGTCGGACAGGACAATGCTTTGCCGGAAATCTGGAGTTACGGTCATCGTAATCCACAGGGCCTGCATTACAACGCTGAAACACAACAGCTTTGGGGTATTGAACACGGTCCACGTGGTGGTGATGAAATCAATCTGATTGAAGCAGGCAAAAACTACGGTTGGCCTGAGGCTTCCCATGGTAAGGAATATTATGCTCCTGTCTCTGTCGGTCAAGGCAAAGAAGTGGATGGTATGGCAAATCCGATAAAAGTCTATATTCCATCCATCGCTCCCAGCGGTCTGGTGCAGTATCAGGGTGAAGCCTTCCCGGAATGGCAGGGTGACTTATTTTCAGGTGCCATGGCGCTACAACATCTGAATCAGGTCAAAATTCAGAATAACGAAGCAGTCGATGAAACACGCTATTTACGAACTATGAATAAACGTATTCGTAACGTCATTGAAAGTCCTGAAGGCTGGTTGTATGTATCAACAGATGATGGCGAGATTTATCGGATACAACCAGCTGCAAACTAATATTTGATGTCCAGAATCAGATAACGATGACCACCATCCTGAACCTGGATAGTTACTTCGTCATCTATCTGTTTTTTCAACAACGCTTGCGCCAAAGGTGAATCCACACTGATATTCCCTTTGGCGTGATCAATCTCATCCGGGCCGACGATCCGGTATTGAACCTCTTCCGTATCATCCTTCAACAGCGTCACGTTCGCCGCAAAAAATACGGCTTCCTGATTATCCGGGATACGATCAATGACCATCAAATCCGGAATACGTTTTTGGAGATAGCGGATCCGCCGATCAATTTCCCTGAGTTCTTTTTTACGATAAATATATTCGGCGTTTTCAGAACGATCGCCTTCAGCCGCGGCAGCGGCCAAGGCCTGAACTACATGCCTGCGCCGCTGCCAGCGCTCGCTCAGCTCCTGATTCATCCGGAACATGCCATCAGCAGTGATATAGGGTGATGATGCCATTATGCTGATTTATGAAGTCTTTCGTTCAGCAAGGATTCATTGATGGATGCACCAATACGCCCTACAATTAAACGCATATCCGTTTCAGCATTTTCCAGGCAACTGGTGCCTCCAGGGGATGGCGTCATATTGAAGACAATACCGTTTCCGGGGTTAATCTTGGCCTCACCCATCAACAACTTGGCATTCTTTTTATCAATCAACTGAGGCCTGACACCCCCAAAACCTTTAGCGAATTCAATATCTTTCAATTGCAGGCCAGGAACGATTTTGCGTGCATCTTTCAAAAACAGCCAGCGACGTAATAACGGCACTTCAAACAGGAAGTTTTTAAAGATGTAGTTGCGAATATCCTTGATACGGAACAAATCCCAGAAAACTTTAAGCACCCTGCTGTCCAGACGCAGAACCCGCAGAAATTCAAAAAAAGTTTTATTGTTATAACGCTCTAACAATGGCAGTAACAATGCCGTGGGCCCAAAACGGGTTTTACCCTCGACCAGCACATCCGGATCACCATGCACCGCGGCAAATGGCAATGCATCATTCTGCACGGTATACACCTTGCCACGGAGCACTTGCGGGGTGAAATAAAAGCTCCCAGCGACAGGCAGGCAAGAGAATTCCAAGCCATAGCCCATCTTTTGTGCCAGCAGTAAACTATGTCCGCCAGCAGAGACCACCACGCTGCGAGCCTTAATGATTTTATCGCCGGTAACCAATGAAAATACGCCATCACTTTCGACAATATCATCGACTTCGCTGTTAAATAAAAGCTGGATTTGTTTGTCTGTTTTGGCTTTGGCCTTATCAACAAAGGCTTGCGATAAACGTTGATAGTCGACCGCACTGTAATCATCCAAAATAGCAAGTGCAACACAGGGTTCTGCCCGCATTTCACCATTTACCATGACGACGGCGGGTTCATAGGAAGCAATATCCGATTTTTCCAACAGTTTCATATTGGGAAAGACTTCACGGAAGGTCTGGTAGCGCTGGCGAAGCTGACGGCATTCCTGTTCACCGACACCTAAAACCATTTTGGGATATTTGAAAATGACCTGATCTACATTAGGTAAATCAGCAGCAAAATTCACCAGCATCTCAGCAGCCGCTTTTACCTTGGTCGCTTTCTCCAAGGTGTAATTGGTCTCAATATCACCGCAATGGATTGTCTGGCTGTTGTTACGGCCATTCGAGTTGACCTTGGCCACCCCGGCATATTTTTCCAACAGGACAATATCATTAAGATCAGTATATTCAGCCAGCATATACAGCAGCGCGGTGCCACAGACACCGCCACCGACAATGGCTACCTGATGAATTTGGTCTGTCATAAATTTTTCCGTGCTTAAACGACGGAAATTTTAGCAAAACGTTGCTCAGACCGTTTAAAAATATCACTTCATCAAGTTATATAAGGCGATAGCAGATCTATCTTACTCACTTGTATTTTGGCTTCTTATTGCCAGAAAATGACGGTATTGTTGAAAGAATCGCCTGTAACTCACTCCGTTTCTTTTTGCTTTTACCCGTTTTTTTGACAGCAGTTAATTTATCCACTTCACCCAGTAAACTATCCAACTGCGCAGTATCCGGAAGCGGCTCCTCTTGCGTTGGTGGGATCAGTGATAACTTTTTATCCGTTTGTGTCGATTGTAGCTTTTCAACATCTTTGAGTAATGATTCCAAACGCTCAGGTTCAGGCAAGTCGGGCTGTTCAGGAATATCAAAAACGGCAATTTCAGACTGTGTCTGTTTACGATCCAACTCTGCCTGAGCCTGTTCTGCCGCAAGTGCTGCAGCAAAGTCCTCTTCAGCCTGGCTCAGGTTTGACTTCTGAGTTATATCTTCAACGGGGGGGATTTCTCCAGCTTCATTTTCAGGGCTGTCCATATCCGGATTTGCCTCTGTATGAACTGATGTTTTAACGTCAATTTTTTCGGAAACGGTTGACTCAGGGATTTCATCAACCTTGCTGGGTGAAGTATTGTCGAGTAAATCTGAGACCCACTCATCATCGTTCGTATGTGTCTTCTCATCGTTAAGCTTGGGTTTCAGTGGCTCACTTTTATGCTCATTGGAGCCCATCAATGAAACCAGAGGCGCCTTTTTAACTTCAGAAATTAATTCCTGAGTCGAATTCATTCTGTATCCATTGGCTGTTGATAATTCGATTTCTTCCTCAATAAACTCAGGCATGCCATGAAATGCATAGGGTTGCTTATCTGATGCAGGAGACACCAAAGTTTTCTCAGTTGACTTTGCTGTTGAAACAAAATCCACTTCTGCATCCCTGTCAGAGCGATATGACGATGGGGATTTTTGCTGTTTAGCATCTGGCTGCGGGGAGGTGTCATCAGCTTTATCAAGCTCAGTCTTTAAAGTATTGTCAGACTGTGCTGCTTCAATGTGATAGCTTTCTTCTTTATTCTCAAAAGACTCCTCCAGGCTGCTTTCTTTATCCAGAAAATCTGGAGAAAGACCGGGAGCTTCGCTGCTTACAGTGTGGCTTTCTTCCGCTTCTTCAATAAGCATTTCCCTGGATGGCTCACTATCAACAGCTTTTTCAATGGGTGGTTGTGTGGCGATTGCATGATCTCCAGCAAGGTGTTGTTTCCTTGCTGCTTTCAGCCGTTGTGTTCGTTCACGTAATTTAGCCCGTAACTTCTCAATCTCATTAACAGGCTCATTCGTTTTGGATGCTTCCTTGACGATATTTTCATCGGCAGCTATTGCATCAATTGGTTGTGCCGACATTATGCCAGCCAATCGCTCTTCCTCGCTTTGGTAGTGACT